>Ga0334893_1000814_pt1 | contig 36027 bp, 22 predicted proteins | sample GraSluR3_MG_5_FD_207218 | JGI IMG/M metagenome (GOLD analysis project Ga0334893, IMG submission 207218) | Sludge microbial communities from methane-producing bioreactor in Wageningen University, Netherlands - Granular Sludge_09_05-R3 | ecosystem: Engineered > Bioreactor > Anaerobic >...
CTTGGTTGTTTACAATGGTTACAAGGTAAACACCCGAAGGTAGATCGTTTGTAGGAATCATAGCACGGTTGCTACCATCGTGGGTAATGCTTATTACCTGCTGACCAATTAGGTTAACAACGCTAATTCGGCTTGCACTCTCTGCATTATCAATCCAAACGGTAGTGGTAAATGGGTTGGGGTATGCAGTAATGCTCTCGCCCCAAGTTGTGCTTACGCTCGATAGTAACTCGATATCCTGTGCAAAACGAGGAAGAATTTTTGGGAAATCGTAGCTGAAGTGACCAATACCTGTAATGTTGTACGATGCGTTTAGCGTGAATACCCCAGCATAATCGTAGTCGTACATGTCATCATCAACGTAAACTGTACCTGAGCCATCATCAACACCTAGTACACCATAGTTGTCAGACTCAACAGTATACTCAGCTTCAAGTACACGGATAAGTACACCTTCCCATGGTTCTTGAGCAGCTTCGTTTGTAGTAAGAACCGTAATTGCAGGTAGGTCGTTACCTGTGCTAACAACCTCAATGTTCATCTCAACTGTTCCGCTACCAGTGGTTAACTCAGTAAGTGTGTAGTATTCTTCAATTAATCCTGAAATTACAATCTCATCACCAACATTAGGAATGCTTTCCATAAACTCGTTGAAAACATATAGTCCATTCCATGCACCTTCACCATCTTGTATGAATAACCCTTTAAATACACCACCCTCGTAGTTGTAGTGTAGCGCAGTTACAATACCAGTTGTGGTAACAACCTCGCCGGCATATGGGCTTTCACCCGATGGAGCAGGAGTAAATTGGATGTCGTAAATTGAGATAATTTCCGAAACGGTTACAGTCACTGTCCACTCTTTAGTTGTTGATAGATCCTGAGCGGTAACGGTATAAACCACTGGGCTGGTAAAGTCTTGTGCAACGCCGCTTTCGGGGCTAATGGTTGCACCAAGGCTAATTTCGATGGTTGGTTCAAGCGCAGTAACTTCAGTGCCAGGGGCAACGGTAATGTCAATTGTACCTGCTTCGCTATCGATAGTTGCAGGGCCAATTTGTTCTGTAAGGCTAAAGCTGATAATTTCAGCCTCAGTGCTAACAGCGGCCTCGGTAATGGTTACTGTCCAATCTTTGGTTGTTCCCGATTCGGCTTCAACAACGTATGTAACAGGGCTGGTGAAATCGACAACGCTAACACCCGATTCTTGCTCAACAGCTTCTACGTAAGCAGTTGCACCCATCGATAGGGTAAACTCAGGTACAAGTGTGGTTAGGTCGGTTCCGTTAAGTACCTCAAGGGTAATTGTGCCAGCCTCTGCGTTAATTGTAGCAGGAGCCATTTGCATATCAACCTCAAAGGTCTCAATCTCGGCATCGTTGTTTAGGCCATGCCATCCGATAAACGTAAATGTATTCTGTGGGAATACCATCCATTCGCTATCGTCCTCGTTGGTTCCGGCCGATGCAGCCCAATCGGTATTTCCAATAACAACTGCGCTCTTACGAACTAGTGTGTGTTCAGCGGTTGCACCTGTAACACCTGCAACGTCCCAAGCTGGTGTGCCTGAATCAGGTTCAGGTAAAGTTGTTAAACCAATAATGTCAATTAGCACTCCATCCTTGTAAAGTCCAACAGCATCATTACCATTGTAGAATGTTATATTACTTGTAATATCGGCCAAATCAAGTATTGCCGCATCAGCATTTGAGTTTGCAATAACAAAAACAGCACCATCGTCAAGGGTTCCAGTTAAATCTTCGGTATTGTTTACAGTGCTAGAACCGTTTGAGAATTGCCTTACTTCATATGGAGTAAGATCAACAGGAGCGCCAGTTGGGTTGTAAATCTCAATTGCCTTGTTGTTACTGCTACCCTCAATGTACTCGCTAAAGAATAGGTCGGCAGTAGGTTCAACCATTGTGGTGAATGCCCAAGAATCATCGGTAATAGCAGGAAGGTTATTGCCCGATAGGTCTTGAATCATACCTTCGGTTACGTTAATGTAGTACTCGGTTTCCCATGCTAAGCCTTCAACGGCGGCAGTAACTACGTTACCGTCTACTGTTCCGTCAGTTTCGGTTAGGGTTGTTACAACGGTACCGTCAGATGCAAGGTGAATGGTAAGGTTACCAGTTGCAAGCTGAATTTCCTCATCAAACTCAACCATAAGGGTAAAGCTTGTAGGCATATCGGTTTCGCCCATAAGTGGGTATGAAAAATCGGCCGAAGGTGCCTGTGTATCGGTTATGGTTGATGCATCGGCAGTTTCGCTGTAGAATATTGCATCGACAGCATCGGCAATGCGGAAGTAGTATGTACCAAAAACGCCATTAGGTACTGTGGTTGTATACGTTCCTGTAGTTGCATCGATGGGTTCATCGTTTATTAAATTCTCGGCTTTAGTTACATCAACGGCGTAAAGATTAACATTGTCAATATTAGCCGATGTCCATGTAAACACTATATCGTCGCCAGTTTCGTATGTCTGAACGCCAGTTGGAGCAGTAAGCGTAAGCTCGCGGTTGTCGCCAACAAGGGTAACCTTGTAGTTTGCCATGGTTGCATCTTCTGCGATAACGCGAACAGCAACCTCATCACCATCTTCTAAAACTTGGGTAGCATAGTCGGCTTCGTCAACTAAAGATGAGTTAAGGAAAACATCAACGGTAGCAGCAGCATCGGTAGCAGCAACATCAATACCGGCAAAGTCGGTAAAATCGTCAACAAACAGGGTTGCTCCCTCGTCCATTTCGGGGTTGGCAACAACAAGCCCTTCAAGGCCAAGCGCATCTAAACCGCCAAGAGTAAATGTTGCAAGCGATGCGTCGTTACTAAACACAACAAAGTCGGCAAGGTCGCGAGCAGTAATTTGCAGGTCGCTATTATACTGTTGAATTACTCCAGTTACATTGAATGATGAGGTAGGCATTTCTTCGTCAATATAGTCCATGTCAAAGAAATCGGTACGGAAAACGAATTGGTTTGTACCGTCGGTTAAGTTGTAGTTATTATTATTTGCGAATGTGCCAGGGTTTTCGAATGTAACCATTTCAAATGTAACCAGTTTTGCTTGATCGTCTGAAGTAACAGCGTCGAGTGTTAAAACTGTTGGAGTAACGGGATTGCTATTGCTCGACGGAGCTCCTGGGTCGGCTATAGGAACTAGCCTTACCATTTCATTTGCAACAGTTTTTTTACCAATTAAACCTGACATACCATCTCCAACAACATAAGGAGTAGTAATAACACCACCATCATCATATATCATTATTGCAGCAGTTGCATCCTCTATGAACTTACGATTCCTATAGGAGTTCATTGCAGTTACAATAGCTTCACCGTCAAAACGGAACTCATCGTTCACAGCAAGTGCTCTTACTGATGCAATATCTGACACTACTGCTCTAACTGTAAATGCAGCTGTTTCAGCAACAGGATCGCCATCGGCAGCATCGGCAACGCGAAGCTTGTACTCCGCGCTGTACTCAGCCTCGGCAGGAATAGTGAACGATGCAGTACCATCAACAGCAGGAGTAGAAGCTACCATAGGAACCCATCCGCCAGCACCTTCGTTCTCGCTTGGTACCCAAGCCTCAACCACTACGTTGTCGAAGTTGGCAGCATTCCATGTAACGGTAACATCATCGCCAGCGTAGTATGGGCCGGTGTAGTCGCCAGTTAGCTCAATGGTTTCGGCTACGGCAGAAATGGTTGTGAAAGTTGCATTAGCAGGAAGATCCATAACATTGCCCACCTCATCTTCAACACCACCAATGGTTAATGTGTAAGCTTGCTCATTAACCAGTGCAGCATCGGGAACCACGGTAATTACATTACCAGAAATGGTTGCTGCGAAATCAACAGGGTTAGTACCATCAGTGAATGTTAAAAAATTTGGTAAGTCAGCATCAACTATTGGTTCCCCATCAGCTGGATCATAAATAGCCTCATCAAAGGCGATGGTTGGGTTCACATCAACGGCAACACCGGTTGCACCATCTAATGGGAAGAAGGTGGGGACGGGGGCTTCGGTGTCTGGGCCAGCAAGTTTGTATAGAATTAATCTTTGCTGATTTGATGTATAACAGGCAAATCTCGGGGCACCAGCATTATATTGAAGATTTCTTCCCGCTACACTTACGCTCTCAAAATTAAATAAATCAGTTCCATAAATTGTGATAGACCACCTTTCGTTGTCTGAAATTGGATCTGGATTTACTACAGCATATGAAGCATTTGAAGAACCACTATAAGATACATATGTTATGTCGGTTCCATTTGTGTTTGAAATAGTGTAGTTATCTCCATCTTTAACTATTTCCCAAACAATATCAACTGAAGGATCTGTTAAAACTCCTGACGATGGGGTTACTTCAGTGTGTTGAAAAAATGAGCCAGCATTAGTGGTATTCATTGCAAACTGGTCACCACTATTAACAATTACATAATAACCATCTTCAATTTCTTCAAGAGTAGTTATTTTATTAAAAGTTCCCGTTCCTGAGTATTGCCCCCACCCCACATTACTCCAAACAAGGAGCGTAAGGGCCATAAGGGCGGTTGTAAAAATGTGTCGTAATTTTCTCATAGTTATTGTTTTTAGTTAAACATTAGTTGGTTACAACATGATTTTCAAAGTTATTCTTTTCCAATTTTTTTGTGGGAAAAGGGTGGTTAAGTTACGGTTAATTTTTGAGATGGTCAAGGGAAGGAGGGGGGAAAGTTATTAACAGGGGGAGCGGTGGCGAGTTGCGAGTGACTGTGTGACGGGTTACGAGTTGCGAGTGACTAGTTTACAGTTTAAGGTTTAGGGTTAGGTTAAGGTTTAGGTTAAGGTTAAGGTTAAGGTTGAGGTTAAGGTTGAGGTTGAGGTTGAGGTTGAGGTTGAGGTTGAGGTTGAGGTTTAGGTTAAGGTTAAGGTTAAGGTTTAGGTTAAGGTTAAGGTTAAGGTTAAGGTTGAGGTTTAGAGTTTAAAGTTAAGCCTACCTTCATTGCATTTCGGTAGGTGAAGGTTTAGGGTTTAAGGTTTAAGAAAGATCGCTTCTCCGCCGGCTGGCGGATCGCGATGACGAGTCGGTGACGATGGGGACGAGTGACGGGGGATTGGTGATAGGTAATCGGTGATCAGTGGGGGGATTGAAAAAAACCTGATTGGCTTGGTGCCAATCAGGTTTTTGAATGAATGTTTGTATACAGTATTAATATAAGGTATAGTTACCTTTTAATCATCTTGCGGATGGTGCGTTGACCGTTGTGCCCTTCGAAGGTAATTAGGTAAATACCGCTTTTGAGGCTGCTAGTGTTTACCTCGTTGGTGCCGTTAAGGTCCATTGTTATTACCTGCTGTCCAATGAGGTTGGTTACAACCACGCGCTTAACTAGGTTGGCATTGCTAATGGTAATTTGCTCGCCAAATGGGTTGGGGTAAGCGCTTACCTGGCTAAAACTGGTTGTTCCAACGCCAACGGGGGTAAGGGTAACGGGCTCGTTAATATCGGCATCGGTAACGGTAACCGATCCGGTTTCATCGTCGTAGCCTGTCATGCTAACGGTATAGCTGTACGTTCCGGCTTCAACATCGGTAATGGTGGCAATGCCACTGGTATTAGTGGTGTAGTCGGTACCGTCGAAATTAACCGTTGCGCCCTCAATTGGCGATGTGCCACTGGTAACCGTAAATGTTACGGTGTACATGGCTGGTATTTCTTCAAACTCAACGGTGAGCTCAATATAGGAGTTGTGAGTGCCAATATAGATAGTTTCAGCTGTGTAACCATCAATAATAAATCCATTCTCAACCCACTGTTTTACCCTGTAATTCTCATCGGGGGTTGCGGTAAACAAAAGCTCGCTGCCAATAATAATCTCTTCGCCTGAGGTTATTGGCGCTCCGTTGGCCTCGGCGGTTAGGGTGCCATTGCCGCCCACAACGCCAAAGTCAACGGCAAAGTACTCAATGGGCATAAACTGAGCGGTGAGCTCAACATTTTGGCTTGGCATTTCGAAGGTGTAGGGGTTATCGAGCGATATCGGATTGCCTTCGGCATTGTTCCAGCTCCAGAAAATGTAATCCATATTAGGATACGCTTCGAGGTAAACTGTTTCGCCCGGTGCGTAGTCGTAGTCGCCATCAACCCAGCCAGCGTACTCGGGATCAACGTTTACAATAACCTCGTAGTACTCGTAAATTATGGTCATTAAGAATAGCGATGGAGCACCAATATCGTAGTTAATGGTAACGGTAACGTAGGTGAACTCCTCTGCCTTCGTATATTTATCGGTTTCATCGAAGTAAACTCGTAAGTTAGCCGTGCCGTCGCCATTGTCGGTTACGTCGTAGTATGGCCAGTCCATTTCTTCGCTTCCCCATTCACCGCTAACCAGTACACTTAGGTTGAGTATTTCGGTGGCGTCGTTCCACGTAACGGTAATGTCGACATACTCGGGGAACTCGTGCTCGTAGAACGAGGTTGATGTTGGGTCGATAGTTGCGTTGGTTACGCCACTCTCAATGGCGGTAATAGTTAGTAGCACATCATCGCCATTATCGAAAAGCACGTTAAGCGCTAGCTCATCATCAACAGCCATTAGGTTTTGGCTTAGGTAGCTGTTGTGAATGTATAGCCACGAGCCATCAACGTGGTAATCGGTACCTTCAATCAAATCGTATTTTAGAGCGGTGCTAATTGACTGTATGGCTTCGGCCGAAACTCCCCAAATAATTGTTGACATTAGGTCGTTGGGGTTGGTTAGGTCGTAGCTAAGTTCGGTTGGGCTAATGGTGGCCGAAATTGATTGTAGCACAACTACGCCAAACCAACTTTGCCATCCAGTACCAAACTCGGCAGTGAAACCGTACCAGTTATCTGGTTCGGGCGATAGCGATGAGATAAAGCTTGCGTATATGGTGAGCGTATTTTCAGTAATGCTGTAGTCGGTACCTTCAACAAGAGGGGTTTGCTGCGGTTCGCCAAACTCATCTTCGTAGTTGTAGCTAATGCCAGTTACTTCGGTTTCGCTTCCCCAGCTAATGGTGAACTCAACGTCGTTATTTTGGTCGATACCGTAGAACTGGTACTCGGGAGTAATTTCGGGTTGGATGTAATCTTCAAATTCAACCGAAACATGAATATCTTTTTCGATGTTAGTGTAGGTGTAATTTGGGTTGGTAAAATCGGGAACTACCTCGCCGTTTACACGCCACTCCTTAACCATGTATGCCCAGTCGGGGTATGCCTCAAAGTGTACATCGGTTCCTTGTTCAATCATTGCGCCCGAGCCAAAGTACTCGTAATCGTTAATGTAGGCGTTAATCCATCCGTTTTCGCCAATAACCTCGTAGGTTACCTGCCAAGGGCCAACACCTTCCATAACAACCTCAATGGTTAAGTCCTCTTCAACATTAACTATGTAATCTAAAACACTGGTGTAAGATGGTGAATATATGCTGTAGTAGTAATCGCCCCGAGCAGCAACCTCATAAATTGGGCTGTTCGAATAGTCGTGAACATAACCTTGGTTTGGCGAGTCCCAATCGGGGCTAAAAACTAGATCCATTTCCATAGATGAAAGCGGATCGCCAAACTCATCGGTAATTTGTAGTTCAACCAAAAATGTTTTCGACATGAAATTGGTTAGTCCCGGAGCCGGTTCACCGTGGTCAAACTCAACGCGCCATGGGTAAATTCCCTCAAGTATTTCGCCATCTTTTTGGGTAAAGGTTTTTGCCGGAGACTCATCGAGATAGATGTTTAGGGTAGCTGTGGTTCCGTTGTCGTTGGTAACCTCCCACATTTCGGCTGGTAGAGGGAACCAAACCTCGGCATCGGGGTCGTAAGCCGACATGCCAGTAACGGCAGTGGCATCGTTCCATGTAATGGTAAGCTGCGGGTCGGTGTTGTCCCAGTTGCCGTAAACCGTAATTTCGGATGGGTCGATGGTGGCATTAACGGTTGGCCGAGAAATGCTTAGGTTGTTGAAGTAGAGGTTTCGTTCGCCAGCACCATCATCGGTTCCGCCGTTTTTATAAACACTGAATCCGCCAAGAGTCTCGCTGATAATTGCTGTATTCCATTCATCAGTCCATGTACTTCCTTCGCTCGAACCAATAACTGAAATGTTAATATCAGATCCGTTTTGGGTTACAACAAAGGTTAGGATAATGTCGCTGTAATAATTCCAAGGAGTTCCTCCGTAACCATCATCGGTAATGCTAAAATCCCATATTTCGGTTTCAGCATCGTTAAAAAGTTTTAGCCCTTTGCTGCCATCGCGCCATTGAACGGCAAGTTGAATTGAGAATGAGTGTTCATTGCCCCACTCTGTTATTTGACGCATGGCTGTAAGGGCACCTGTGTTATTGCTCCATATGCCAAACGATAAATCGGAAGTGTTGACATCACCATGGCCATTTTCGGTGCTTGTCCACACAAATGTACCAGCAGTAGAGCCCTCGTTAGTAATTTGCCAAGCGCCAAAGCCAGTGCCTTGGTTTGCGCCATCAATCCACGTTGCTGTTTCGTAGTTCGATGCAGCGTCGTTGCCCACAACGGTTTGCCCAACGCTCCAAAGCGAAGCTAAGAGCAGGCCAAATGTTAGGGCAATAGATAAGCGTAATTTTTTTACATTCATAGCATTGCGTTTTGGTTAGTAGTATTTTTAGTGAAGCATGTTTTTATCAAATTTTGAGCCAATGAAATTTACGGATAATCGAGGTGAAAGTCAAGAAGATTTTGTTTTGTAGTTTTGGGAAGTTTGTTAGAGGGGGTGAGGGGGGGGACGAGTGAGGAGTGATAGGTGATTGGTGAGTCAGTAATCAGTAATCAGTAATCAGTAATCAGTAATCAGTGAATCAGTAATCAGTGAATCAGTAATCAGTGATCGGTGATTGGTAATCCCTGCCTGCCTAGACGGCAGTCAGGCAGGGGTGATCGGTGATTGGTGATCGGTGTGGAGGGCGCATAACCTCTGCGGCTTTTAGGCTTAGCGTCTTTGCGACCCTGCCTGCCGATTGGCAGGTTTGCGTGCCAACTGATAGTTTTACGTGAACTGTTTGAACGTATATTTGGAACAGATCGCTTCGCTTCGCTCGCGATGACGAGGTGATGAGTGATAGGTGATAGGTGAATCAGTAATCAGTGAATCAGTAATCAGTAATCAGTGATCGGTGATTGGTGATTGGTGATTGGTGATCGGTGTGGAGGGCGCATAACCTCTGCGGCTTTTAGGCTTAGCGACTTAGCGACTTTGCGTGCCGATTATCAGGTTTGCCTGAACTGCTTGATAGAATATTAGGACAGATCGCTTCGCTTCATTTCATTTCGCTCGCGATGACGAGGTGACGAGTGATAGGTGAATCAGTAATCAGTGATCGGTGTGGAGGGCGCATAACCTCTGCGGCTTTTAGGCTTAGCGACTTAGCGACTTAGCGTGCCAAATGATAGTTTTGCGTGAACTGTTTGAACGTATATTAGGAACAGATCGCTTCGCTTCGCTCGCGATGACGAGGTGACGAGTGATAGGTGATCGGTAAATCGGTAATTGGTGATTGGTAATCGGTGATCCCTGCCTGCCTAGACGGCAGTCAGGCAGGGGTAATCGGTGGCGGGTGACGACCTTTTTTCTATTAATTATTGGTATAAAAAAACCCGATTAGATTGCTCCAATCGGGTTTTTGCTGAGTTTTATGAACTACTGAAGTGGTTTAATAACTTCGATAAGTTCGGGCAGATCCATTTTAATATTCTTTAGATGCTCAATGGTTGGTACACCATTGTTGTTCCATCCGCGGCGCTTATAAACGGCATCGAGTAGCTGCTCGTAACGATCTTCGCGGTAGTTGCGCATAGCAGCAATTTTCTCATCGGTACTCATGTTGGTTGGGTCGATACCAACAATTTCTTTTAGCTGCTTGTCGTAACGCTCCTGACGGCTTTCGTACTCCTCTCGGGTAACAGGGCCTGCAGCACGGTATGGCTGAGCATCGTGCTTGCGCAATCCGTATCCACGGCGAATGTTGAAAATGCGCTGGAAGTTGTAAACACGCTCGCTCTGAACAATCATTTCGTGCTTATCAAAGGGTTTTCCAGTAACCCCTTTGTATACCTCCACGTAGTTATCAACGTGTCCAGGAATTTTATGAGGTTCGTCTTTTTCGGCGTTATCCTTAGGTACAACGTCGTTCCAAGGTAGCTTGCAAAGGCCTTGCAAACCAAACCATGTGCGGAACATGGGAAAATAGTGAAGTGCCTCAGCTTTATCGTCGAAAGTTGGAAGCTGGTTGTTAACCATGTCCATAAAAATTAGCCAAGCCTCGTCGTGCTGAGGACCCTTATTGGTCATGGCATAACCGCCTTGCTGAGCAAGCGATTCTTTTGAAACGTACTGTGAATACTCAAGCCCTTTGTTTTCCATTCCAATGTCGTTGAGGAATTTTTCGTCGGCACCAAAATTTTTAACAAAGTATTCCTTCATTTTTCGAACACCTTGACCTACAATCATTCCAAAGCCTTCGCCGCGTGCTAGCTGGTGCATAACCTCCATGGCATCTTCAAAGTTGCCAAAGTTTAGGTCAAGCCCTCCAGTACGTTCTTTGTTTAGAATACCATTTTCGTAGCATTCCATTACAAAGGCCATGCAGGTTCCCCAAGTGATTGTACAAATACCGTAAGTATCGCAATAAAAATTAGCCTCGATAATTGCCTCAGGGTCGAAAATTCCGAGGTTCGATCCTAAACCAGCAACCGTTTCGTATTCTGGTCCATCAACAATAACGGCTTCGCCTTTGTAAGGGCCAGTTTTCAGAACAAAATCATCAACACCTTTGGCGCAGCTCATGGCGCAGCCAATCCAGCAACCATCGGGTACGTTTTGGGTAAAGTATTTATCGCGGAAAATGTTACTGTGAATTTTTTGCCCATCAACCGAGCTGCCAAACTTGAAGTTGTGTGTTGGAAGCAAGTCGTAATCGTTCATTACGTTCGCAATATTGGCAGTTCCCTTTTTACGCATTTGGCATTGGTGGTCGTCGAGTTCGCGCATTTCTTGCTGGTAGGTACGTCCAACTGCAGTAATTTTTTCGAGGTCGGCCACGTTGTTCAGGTTACCTTTAACGCCTTCAACCTTAGCTACAATAGCCTTAATTTTTTTGTCGCGCATTACGGTACCTATGCCTCCTCTTCCGGCTTGCTTTAGCCTAATTTTTTTACGCTTTACGTCGTAAAAAGTGAAGTTCACCATGCCAATTAAAGAGTTTTCGGCAGCAGCACCCATTGAAACGATACCAATGTTCTTGTAATCCTTTTCGTTTTCGGCGAAAACTTCGGTGAGTTCCTCGGCTAGGATATGTGAATCCTTTGCAAAGCCTGGGTCTTCGTAAATCTCAACCTTATTGGTTTTCCCATCAATATAGATGATAACATCTTTATCGGCTTTGCCTTGTAGCTCGAGTGCATCGAAACCTGAAAATTTTAGGAATGGGCCGAAAAAGCCGCCCACGTTTGAGTCCATTATCGAGTTGGTTTGAGGAGAAATACTAACCAATAGCGATTTTCCGGTACCAGAGTACTGTGTTATACCGCATAGGGGGCCGGTGCCTATGATAACCTCATTTTCTGGGTCATTCCATTTTGTAGTTGGAGTGGTAGCATCCCAAAGTAACCTTAGGCCATAGCCTTTGCCACCAACAAACTTTTCTTTCATCTCGGTGGGAACATCCTTTTCCTTAATTTGGGCATCGCCAACGTTGATGTAGAGAATTTTATCGGTGTAGCCTCTGTAAAGCTCCTTCTTGCTGTACTGCCAGTCAGCCAACTTTTTTGCTTTGGCAAACAAATCCTTAGCATTCATAATTGGAATATTTTATAAGATTAGAATTATCGAATTTTGGATAAAGATATGAATAATTTAAGCTGATGTAAAATGACGCTTATCATTATGCAAAACTTTGCATAATGCTTTTACTCAGGAGGTTTTACGCTTTTTGTGCAAGCAGAATTCGAGAGGTATTTATTTGTAGCGAATTAGGTAGATTTTTAGCTGAGCCTTTCCGTTCGAAGATGATGTTATAAAACAGGTGGTTTTGTGAATTACTGTTTCCTGTAGGCACCAACAGAAATCCCCTCAACCGATTGAAACGACCTGTAGAATGAGTTAAGCGAGCCAAAACCAGATAGCTCGGCTATTTGTTCGTTTGAAAGGTTTTTGTTTTTTTCAATAAGCTGCTTAGCATGCTCAATACGGTAGTGGTTAACATGTGCACAAAAATTTCGGCCATACTCTGTATTGATTAGCTTTGATACATAAGTTCGGTTGGTGCCAAGCATTGAGGTGAGATCCCAAATTTTAAGGTCAGCATTTTTGTATATCATCTCTTTTTCAAAAAGCTCCTCGAGCCTTTTCTTAAGCCGAAGAGGAGGCTTACCCTCTTCGGTTACCTCGGTAACGCTAGCAACCTCAGTGAATATTGCCTTTTGTTTATTGCCAAGTAATCCAATAATAAAAAGCATTGTAGTGAAAACAGCCGATGGAAAAATGAGAAGCCAAGGGTTTTGAAGGAAAAAGTTTCGACCCAATGATGCTAATACTCCGCTTGAAACCGATGTGAAGGCAAGGCATATATTGAAGAACTGAACCCAGTTAAGCCTTCGCTCTTCCATGTTCGAGTAGTAATCCTGTAAACGTAAATTGTTTACCTTTATAAGCTTGTAGCTTAGGTAGAGGTATAATACCGTTTGCAGTATAAAAACAGCACGGCCTGTTACGAACAGTATTTTCATATAGAAGTGTATTCCCTTTGCTTTGTTTCCGCTTACCAAAATATCAACAATAAATGCTAGGGATTTTTCGTAACCCATTATTAGGTATCCCGAAAGAACTGCGACAAAAATGAGCAAAGGGGCAATGAAGTACCTTCCATGACTTTTAACTAAAAACGAGCTATCCACAGTTAGTAGCCTAACGTATACATGGTACATAGGGTATACAAGCAAATAGGCTAAAGTGTATATGCTATCGAGGTAAACATAAATAGAGTAGTTTTGGGTAAAGTAGAAGAAGTGCGAAAGGTATAGAACCGATGCCGTTGCCATAAACCATGCTAGAAAAACCTTGGGTTTATGCGTTTTTGCATTATTTGCAATAAGCGCAAAAAACCAGAATATGGTTACATAAACCGGGTTAAGAAGTAGAATTTCTGTGAGCATGTGTTAACACTAAAAATTTACAAATAGTAAAATGGGCAACGAATTTACACAATATCTGAAATAAAAAAAACGGGTACTCGTTGGTTACCCGTTTTGTAAAGTTGTGTAAAAAAACTTAGATGTAAAAATTTAACCCTCCGCCAATTAGGCTGTATGCTGGATCGGTTAAGCCAATTTCGGCTTCAAAAATAAAGCTCATATTGCTACGTATGCCAACCTCAATGCCTATAGGCAACCAAAGCAGAAACTGTGTATTATCCTTGGGGAAATTAATGTCCACATCGGCTCCTGTAAAAATTCTAATATCTTTTCGTATGGGGAATGTGGCGTTAAGTGTACCGTCAAGACCAAAAACGCCAAAGTCGTGTGCCCCAACAGCAACCGATAAATTTCGGCCAATGGCAAATTCAACATCGCCACCAATGTAGTTGCTTGGGCCTAAAACGCCAAGGGTTAAACCAAAGTCAACCCCTTTTGCAATGCCAGCTCCTCCGTGAAGGAAAAGGATGAATTCGGCGTTGCCATTAATTAGCACTGCAGGTTCAATGCCCGCCGAGAACTTTTTGGGTTTTAGTGTTTGACCTGTGTTAAAAACCTGAGCCGTAACGCTGAACGCTACAGTAGCGGCAAAAACAATTAGCAAAATCTTTTTCATCATTTTTGTAGTTAAGTTATTCCTTTACAAAAGAACAACTTTTTTTAATATCAGTTTTATACAATTTGAAAATTTTTGCTTTAGGAAATTGAATACGATCAAATGCTAAAAAATAAGTAGCTTTGTTGAATAATAACCTACTTCAGGTTTTTGTTATTACTTTAGTAATATTTGAGCAGCATGAAAAATAACCTTTTGTTAAATTCGGCTTTACTACTTGTTTTTACGCTTTTAGTTAGCGTTAGCCTAAGTGCCCAGCCACGAAATTTTTCAACTGATAACAGAAAAGCAATTGCCAAGTTCGAGGAATCGTTAAAAGCATACGATAAGTTTAGCTATGGTGATGCTGAGGAACTGTTAGTAGAAGCGCTTAAGTTTGATGAGAATTTTATTGAAGCTCAGCTTATGCTTGCACAGGTTTATCAGGTTACACGCCGAACCGAGGAGGCCATTGCTGCTGCCGAAAGGGCCATTGAAATTAATCCTACTTTTTTCCCGCATGTGTTCTATAACCTTGCAAATATGCTCATTGGAAGGGGCGAGTATGAGCGAGCACAAAAGCATTACGAAAGTTTTTTAACCTTTGATAATATAAGGGAGGAAACTCGTAAACAGGCTGAGCTAAGACTGGCCAGCTGCAAGTTTGCTATTGAGGCTATTGCCAACCCAGTTCCGTTTGCCCCTGAAAATTTAGGAACAAACGTAAATAGCAATATGGACGATTACTGGCCTAGCCTTTCAGCTGACGAGAATACCTTGGTTATAACGGTTAATATTCCGAAGGATCCTTCGTTAGATGATGTTTTTGGAAATAGGCAAGAGGATTTCTTTATAACAACCCGAAACGAGCAAGGCGAGTGGGAACCAGTTCGTAATGTTGGCCGTCCAATTAACACTCCTCAGTTTAACGAAGGAGCTCAGTCAATTACTTCCGATGGCAATACCATGTATTACACCGTTTGCGACGGAAGGTGTAACTTGTACGTTAGCAGTCGCGAAGAAAACGGATTGTGGGGTCGACCAATAAAACTACCCGAGCCATTAAACCTGATCTATTCTAGCGAAAAACAGCCATCCATATCGCCCGATGGCAGCACGCTGTACTTTGTTAGCGACAGGAAAGGCGGATTTGGTAGCTTTGATATTTGGCGATCGGTTAAACTGGACGAGCACCGCTGGTCCGATCCTGAAAACTTGGGCGATTCAATTAACACTCCCTACCTCGAACAATCTCCGTTTATCCATTTCGATAATCAAACCCTTTACTTCTCATCAAACGGGCATGTTGGCATGGGAGGCCTCGATATTTTTATGACTCGCATGGTTAACGATACAACATGGGCGAAACCCGAAAATCTTGGCTTCCCAATTAATACCCATATGAACGAGGATGGGCTTATTGTTAACGCAAAAGGGACAAAAGCATACTTCTCGTCGGAGATTAACCCAGAGTCGGGTCGCGATATTTATCGATTCGATTTGCCGGCCAGTGTTAGGCCCGTTCCCTCATCGTACGTGAGCGGAACTATTACCGATGCAAAAACGGGTTGGCCATTGCAGGCGCAGTTTAGCCTAATTGATGTTGATGAAAACCAAACGGTAATGGAGAGCCAATCAACTTCTGAAGGAGATTTTTTTCTTTGCATACCCACTAACAGACAGTATGCGTTCTTTGTTTCAACGCCAGGCTACCTGTTTCACTCTCATAACTTCAACCTAAAGGGAATTCACTCGGCTGCCAATCCGTTTAAAAAGGATGTTGAGCTAACACCAATACGAGTTGGCGAAAAAATGGTTATGCGTAACATCTTTTTCGAAACCGACTCGTACGATTTAAAACCCCAATCAATTGTTGAGCTGCAAAAACTCCTCGAACTGCTCAGGTTAAATCCAACCCTTAAAATAGAGGTAGGTGGGCATACCGATAGCGTTGGTACAGCTAGCTATAATTTGGTTCTTTCGGAGAATAGGGCTATGTCAGTAGCTAAATTTCTTACAGAAAATGGTATCGACCAAACAAGAATATCTTCGAAAGGGTATGGATTAACAAAGCCAATTGGCGATAACCAAACCCAAGAGGGCCGCGCATTAAACCGAAGGACCGAAATTGTGGTTTTAGACATTTAGAAAACCTAAGCTGTTGTCGGTTTTTCAGACCATTCTGCTGTATAACACCATTAATACAAGAGCATTTGTTTGTCAAAAACCTTTCCTTTGCATTGGCAAATTAGCCATTTGCAATTGACGATTCGCATTGGTTTTTACTGTATTTAAACCATTAATAGATAGAAATTTAAACAAAACGCCTTATGAAAGCAATTTTAAACCACAGGTCGATTCGAAAGTATAAAACCACTCCCATTGAGGAGTCAATTTTAAATGAAATTCTGCAAGCAGGAGTTAGGGCATCTACCACAGGAAACATGCAGGTTTATAGCATTGTAGTTACTACCGATAACGAGATTAAGGAGCAGCTTGCCCCATGCCATTTCAATCAACCCATGGTGAAGCAGGCTCCAGTAGTGCTTACCTTTTGTGCCGATTTTAACCGTTTTAACAAGTGGTGCCAGCAGCGTAATGCAGTTCCTGGTTACGATAACTTCCTTTCGTTCATTACAGCAGCAATCGATGCTCTTTTAGTTGCTCAAAACGTGTGCATTGCAGCAGAGGATAAAGGTTTAGGAATTTGCTACTTAGGAACAACTACCTACACTGCCGATAAGATAATTGATGTGCTAAAACTTCCTAAAGGTGTAGTGCCCGTTACAACGGTAGTGGTTGGCTATCCCGATGAAACCCCTGAGCTAACTGACAGGCTTCCCTTGCCCGCAGTTTTACATCGCGAAGTTTATCAGGATTATTCAGATGGAGATATTGACCAGATTTATGTGGCAAAAGAGGCGCTACCCTTAACAAAAGAATTACTCAAAGAGAACAAAAAGGAGACGTTAGCCCAAATCTTTACCGATAACAGGTACACTAAAAAGGATAATGTTACGTTTTCTAAGGTGTTGCTTAAGGTATTGTCCGATCAAGGATTTATGAACAATGAGATGTAACCATTTGGTCTCCTAAATTTTTCCAAACACACCAAAAAAGAGTTAGCTATCTTTACGGTGTGTTTTTTTTGTGCCATTATGTTTCAAAGAATATCATTCTTGTATTTGCTAATTTTTTTGCTCGCAGTAAGGGCTACAGGTCAAAACATTGCGGGTGAAATTGCATTTGCCGATGCTGAAAAGACGCAAAAGTGTTTTGTTCGGATTAATGCAAAGGATACGCTGCTTATACGGAGCGCATTTTACAAATGCTTATCGAAAATTCGTAGCAATGGCTTTCTTGAGGCTCGAATCGACAGCCTAACGGTAACAAGCGAAAGTGCCTTGGCTAGTGGGTATTTAGGAGATGAATACTCCTTTAGTGTAGTAAATACTGATAGCCTTACGTTGGCAATTTTCAAAAATATTGGATTAGAGCCAGACGTTCGGGGTAGGTTCAGCGTTAAACCCGATTTTTTATCCATGTCGAAACAGGCAATTCAATTTCTCGAAAATAGTGGCTACCCCTTTGCCCTTGTGGATTTTAGCGACGTTGCAATTGTTCATGGTCAAATTGAAGCAACAAGTAGCATTGTACCTGGACCAAAAATTGTTTTCGATACCCTTTTTATTAAAGGCGATGCAAAAGTAAAACGTTCATTTATTGAAGCACAGCTGAGGTTTCGTAAAGGCAATGTTTACCAAGAAAGTTTTGTTGAAGCGATTGACAAGCAAATTAATCAGCTTGGTTTTATCTCAACCATTAAGCCAACTGAGGTTGAGTTTACACCAGGTAAAGCAAGGCTTTATACCTACTTGGCCAACAAGGCGGCGAGTAGCTTTTCAGGCATTGTTGGTTTTGCTTCGGGTGAGAGCGGTAGCGGATTACAGCTAACAGGCGATGTTAATATGAATCTGCTTAACGTTTTTAAGCGAGGTGAGCAAAATAGCCTTCGATGGCAAGCAATGGGCGAGGGCTCACAGCGGTTAAATATGTCAACATCATGGCCTTATGTTTATGGTTCAAACATTTCGGTTAGAGGCGCATTTAGCCTTTTTAGGCGCGATACATCGTACTTAACGATAAACCCCTCATTTGCCTTCGATTTTAGGTTGCCCTCAAATTATCAGCTTGGACTTGGCGTAAACTATAAGCAATCAGTAACAACAAACTCCAATGCATCATTTACCGCTGGATACAAAACGTTACTTTATACGGTTAGCTTAACCTCCAAAAACACAAGTAACGAAATTTTACCTGTTTCGCTTTTTTCCTATTCAGCCACAGTAGGTGTAGGTACTCGAAAAGCAGAAGGGAACCAAATCGCGGAAGAGATGAAAACCCGAACAATAGGTGAAGCTGGATTGGCTGTTACAAGTTTTTTCCCTGCTTATAAAAATTCGCTAGTGATTCACAATAAACTTGTAGGAGAAGCGATGACGTTTACACGTGGCGATAACAATTTTGTTGAGAATGAAGCTTATCTTATTGGAGGGGCAAACTCAATACGTGGTTTTAACGATGAATCAATTATTGCGCGATATTACGTATACTTAACCACTGAGTTACAGCTTCGTTTGCAGAGCAATCTTAATGTATATGTTTTTAACGATTCAGGATTCGCATCGTATAGCTCATTAGGCGTTTGGAGCGATACATTTCCTTGGTCGGTAGGAATAGGCGCTCAAATAGTATCAAAAGGAGGAGTTTTTAACTTTTCCTATGCCTTAGGGAAAGGACTGGGGCAGGAACTAAATATGAAAAATGCAAAAGTTCACCTCGGGTATTTGGCTCGGTTCTAAATCCTTTCCTGAGTTCTACCTAAATAGTTGTTGCTTTTTCCTGTTCTGTTTATTTAAATTTCTTGTCAAATTTTGCTTGAAGAATAAATCAACAATCATTTACCTTAAATAAAATTCAAATAATTTGGAAAAAAATTATAATAGTTATACTTTTGCACCTCGTTAAAAACAAATCAACTTTACAAGGCATGATAATAATACCTATTAAAGAAGGCGAAAACATTGAGAGAGCCCTAAAGCGTTTCAAGCGCAAGTTTGAAAAAACTGGAACAATGAAGGAATTACGTTCGCGTCAAGCGTTCATTAAGCCATCGGTTCAGCGTCGCGAAGCGATTAAGAAGGCCATCTACGTTCAGCAGCTGCAGCAGAAAGAGGAGTAAGCCTATTGCGTTAGGATGCATCAGGCAGATTTGCCTGATTTTTTTTGGGAAATTTCCCACAATTCATTATATTGCATCCAATGAATATGCTTGCAAAATTCCTTAAATATCTTCAGGTCGAGCGAAATTATTCTGTCCAAACAATCCGTGCATACGGTGATGATTTGCGGCAGTTTTTTGCTTATTGCAACGTAGATCCAAATAGTAACGAATTAAATACGATAAGCCATCGCACAGTCCGTGCATGGCTTTCTTCGTTGTTAAACAGTAAACATACAGCCCGAACGGTAAATCGAAAGCTCTCATCGTTACGTAGCTTTTACCGTTATCTTCTCAAAAACAAGGTTGTATCTGTTAATCCCTTAACCAGAGTTGTTGCTCCTAAAACAGCCAAAAAGTTACCCTCTTTCTTAACTAAAGACGAAGCAATAAATGTTATCGATAGCGTGGTTTACCCTGAAGGGTTTGCTGGCATTCGCGATTTGCTTGTAATTGAGCTGTTCTACTACACCGGTATTAGGGTTTCGGAGTTAGCAAATCTTCGTGTAGATGGCATTAACCTCAGCGCTCAAACAGTTAAAGTTTTAGGAAAGGGAAATAAAGAGCGAATAGTTCCAATTCATCCCGAACTTTCAGCATTGCTGAGCACATATATTGAACAACGAAATGATATGGTGCAGCTAAACCAAACCCCTTACCTTATTGTTACTAACGGAGGGAATAAGCCTTACCCACAGATGTTGTACCGAATTGTAAGGAAATATCTTTCATTGGTAACTCCTCTTGAGAAGAAGAGTCCGCATGTGTTGCGGCACACTTTTGCTACACACCTGCTAAACGAAGGGGCCGATATAAGCGCCATAAAGGAGCTTTTAGGACATAGCAATTTGGCTACTACTCAAATATATACCCATACAGGGGTAGATAAACTAAAAAAAGCATACAACCAGGCGCACCCACGTGCCTGATACATATACCTAACACTAATTAAAGGAGGATAAGAACTATGAACGTTAAAATTCAATCGATTAAGTTTGACGCCGACAAAAAGCTTATTGACTTTATCAACAATAAGCTAGGTAAACTTCAGCGTTTTTACGATGCAATTATCGGTGCAGAGGTTTTTCTTAAGCTGGAGAATACCCAAGAAGAAGAAAATAAGATTGTTGAAGTGAAACTTCTGATCCCAGGTAACGACTTGTTCGTTGAGCGTAAGGCCAAAAAGTTTGAAGAAGGCTTAGACGATTGTATTGAAGTGCTTAAAAGGCAAGTAACAAAGCATAAAGAAAAGCAAAGAGGTTTATAGCGTACATTTTTTAACTTGATAACTCATTCCCCCTTAACCAAGAAAAACAGCCACTTATGATATGCTATTTGGTTTAAGGGGGATTTTTTTCGAATAATTTAAAATTTTATTTGGTGGGTAAATAAAATATTTATACATTTGCCAACCGATTTCAGAAGGGTTTAACCTTTGGAAATAGCAAGTTCTAAGCATGTTGCCGATGTAGCTCAGTTGGTCAGAGCAGCTGATTTGTAATCAGCAGGTCGGGGGTTCGACTCCCTCCATCGGCTCCAGAAATGTAGTGTTCTTTACTTTTTGAGTTATATTGGGGAGATACCAAAGTGGCCAACTGGGGCAGACTGTAAATCTGCTGTCTTATGACTTCGTAGGTTCGAATCCTGCTCTCCCCACTTTTTTTGGTATATAGGCGGGAGTAGCTCAGTTGGTAGAGCATCAGCCTTCCAAGCTGAGGGTCGCGGGTTCGAGTCTCGTCTCCCGCTCTAAACCAAAAGCCGATGTAGCTCAGGGGTAGAGCGCTTCCTTGGTAAGGAAGAGGTCATGGGTTCAATTCCCATCATTGGCTCAAACACTATCATTTTTCTCGACAATCTATCTTTTAAATCTAATAATTTAACAAACTGGAGTCATGGCAAAAGAAAAATTTGATAGGTCGAAACCTCACGTTAATATTGGAACTATTGGTCACGTTGACCATGGTAAGACCACTCTTACTGCAGCCATCACCAAGATTCTGCATGAGAAAGGTCTTTCTGAATTCCGTTCGTTCGACTCTATCGACAACGCACCCGAAGAGAAAGAAAGGGGTATTACTATTAACACTGCACACGTTGAGTATCAAACTGCTAACCGTCACTACGCTCACGTTGACTGTCCTGGTCACGCTGACTACGTTAAGAACATGGTTACTGGTGCTGCTCAAATGGACGGCGCTATCATCGTAGTTGCTGCTACTGATGGTCCTATGCCTCAAACTCGTGAGCACATCCTTCTTGCACGTCAGGTAAACGTACCTAAACTGGTTGTTTTCCTTAATAAGTGCGACATGGTTGACGACGAAGAGATGCTTGAACTAGTTGAAATGGAAGTTCGCGAACTACTTAGCTTCTATAACTTCGATGGCGATAACGCTCCTGTTATCCGCGGTTCTGCTCTTGGTGGCCTTAACGGCGAAACTCAGTGGGTTGATAAGGTGATGGAACTTATGGACGCTGTTGATGAGTACATTCCACTTCCTCCTCGTGATATCGAGAAGCCTTTCCTTCTTCCTGTTGAAGATGTATTCTCTATCACTGGCCGTGGTACAGTTGCTACTGGTCGTATCGAAACTGGTGTTGTTAACACTGGCGACGAACTTGCAATCATCGGACTAGGTGCTGAAGGTCGTAAGACTGTTTGTACTGGTGTTGAGATGTTCCGTAAGATTCTTGACCGTGGTGAAGCTGGTGACAACGTTGGTCTTCTACTACGTGGTGTTGACAAGAAAGAAATTAAGCGTGGACAAGTACTTGCTAAGCCAGGTTCTATTAAGCCTCACACAACTTTTAAAGCAGAGGTTTACGTGTTGAAGAAAGAAGAAGGTGGACGTCACACTCCTTTCCACAACAACTACCGTCCTCAGTTCTACCTACGTACTCTTGACGTTACAGGTGAGATTAAACTACCTGAAGGAGTTGAAATGGTAATGCCTGGTGATAACGTAACTATAACAGTTAACCTTATCTACCCTGTAGCTATCAACACAGGTCTTCGTTTCGCTATCCGCGAAGGTGGACGTACAGTTGGTGCAGGTCAGGTAATTGAAATCGTTGACTAACCTAACAACGAGTTGATTAACAATATAAAGGTTTACACATCAAATCGATGCGTAAACCTTTTCACACGGGTGTAGCTCAGTTGGTAGAGCACTGGTCTCCAAAACCAGGTGTCGGGCGTTCGAGTCGCTCCTCCCGTGCAACATAAGTACGATTCATATGAGAATTAAAGCATACCTTCAGGAAGTATACACAGAGCTAATCCACAAAGTATCGTGGCCAACGTGGAAAGATCTTCAATCCAGTGCAATAATTGTAATGATTGCTTCCCTTTTAATTGCACTTGTGATATTTCTCATGGATATATCCTTTGAGAACGTGATGGATTTTATTTACCGAATGATGCATTAAAACCTGAAAGGAAACTTCGATGGAAGAAAATGTAAAGAAATGGTACGTTTTGCGTGCCATTGGCGGGAAGGAGAAAAAGGTTAAAGAGTATATTGACAATGAGATCAAAAGGTTAAACCTTGCTGATCTTATTGCACAAGTGCTTATACCCACCGAAAAAGTTTACCAAATCCGTAATGGGAAAAAGGTAAGCAAAGAGCGGATTTTCTATCCCGGTTACGTTTTAATCGAAGCGGCATTAGTTGGTGAAATTCAGCACATATTAAAGGATATTCCTAATGTGATTGGGTTTTTGGGAGATCCAAAAACAGGCGAACCCATCCCATTGCGCCAATCGGAGGCCAATCGTATCCTAGGTAGGGTAGATGAACTTGCCGATAGCGATGAGGAAATCAACGTTCCATTCTTTGTTGGTGAAACAGTGAAAGTTATTGATGGTCCTTTTAACTCTTTCTCTGGAATCATCGAAGAAGTGAATGAGGAGAAGAAAAAGCTGAAGGTAATGGTCAAAATATTTGGCCGAAAAACTCCGTTGGAGCTCAGCTTTATGCAAGTCGAAAAAGAGTAATAACTGTTAAGAGCTAAAGCATTATGGCTAAAGAAGTTGCCGGATTAATTAAGTTACAAATAAAAGGTGGTGCAGCAAATCCTTCACCTCCTGTTGGTCCCGCACTCGGCTCGAAGGGGGTTAACATTATGGAGTTCTGCAAACAGTTTAACAGCAGAACCCAAAGTCAGGCAGGGAAAGTTCTCCCCGTGATTATTACCGTATATTCCGATAAGTCGTTTGATTTTATCGTGAAAACCCCTCCGGTAGCAGTTCAGCTGCTTGAAGTTTCAAAGCAGAAGAGCGGTTCACCAGAGCCAAACCGAAAGAAAGTTGCTTCGGTTACGTGGGATCAAGTACGGGAGATTGCCCAGGATAAAATGCCCGACCTGAACTGTTTTACCGTGGAATCGGCTATGAAAATGGTTGCTGGAACTGCTCGTAGTATGGGCATAACAGTTGCCGGAGAATTTCCAGGTAAGTAACATTTAACCTCTTTTAGCGAGATGACAAAATTGACCAAGAATCAAAAACTTGCGTTGTCGAAAGTAGAAACCGATAAGCAGTATAAGCTTGCGGAGGCTGCCAAACTTGTAAAGGAAATTACCTACACCAAGTTCGATGCATCAGTTGACATCGATATTCGCCTTGGCGTTGACCCTAGAAAGGCCAACCAAATGGTGCGTGGTGTAGTAACACTTCCTCATGGTACTGGTAAGTCTGTACGCGTTCTTGTACTGTGTACCCCCGATAAGGAGGAGGCTGCTAAAGCAGCAGGTGCCGACTACGTAGGACTAGATGAGTATGTAGAGAAGATAAAAGGTGGTTGGACAGATGTTGATGTAATCATTACCATGCCAACTGTAATGCCAAAAATTGGCGCTCTAGGTCGTATTCTAGGTCCACGTGGACTTATGCCTAACCCCAAAAGCGGAACCGTAACCATGGATGTGGACAAGGCCGTTACTGAGGTAAAAGCAGGTAAAATCGACTTTAAAGTTGATAAGTTTGGTATCGTTCACACCTCCATTGGAAAGGTTTCATTCGAGCCCGAAAAATTGGTTGACAATGCCTACGAGTTTATACAAACAATTAATAAACTCAAGCCAACCGCTGCTAAAGGTACATACATTAGAAGTATATACATTTCAAGCACAATGAGCCCAGGTATTGCAATCGATCCAAAATCGATCTCGGAAAAGTAGTAATAACGCAATAGAGACCCAATTACCATGAGAAGGGAAGACAAGAATGTAATTATTGATACGCTTACAGAGCAAATCAATCAGTACCCTCACTTTTACCTTGCGGATACTTCTGAGTTAAACGCTGCTGATACCAGCACTTTACGCAGAAAGTGTTTCGATAAGGAGATTAAGTTGGTAGTGGTGAAAAACACCCTTCTGAAAAAAGCACTTGAAAAGTGTGAGAAGGCAGATTTCTCACCCCTGTTTGATACACTAAAGGGTTCAACCTCCATCATGTTTTGTGAAGTAGGTAACGTACCCGCTAAGCTTATCAAAGATTTTCGTAAAACAAGCGAAAAACCGATACTAAAGGCTGCGTTTGTAGAGGAATCGTTCTATACTGGCGATAACCAACTCGATGCGCTGGCTAGCCTTAAGAGCAAAAACGAGCTTATTGCTGATGTTATTGCCTTACTGCAATCGCCTGCTAAGAAAGTTGTTTCTCAGCTACAATCAGCACCGAATACTCTTGCAGGAGTTGTTAAAACTCTTAGCGAAAGAGAAGGATAATTTTAAATTTGTTTTGAAATTAATTAATAAACCTTAAGTAAAAATGGCAGATCTTAAGAAGTTTGCAGAAGAATTAGTTAATCTTACTGTAAAAGAAGTAAATGAACTTGCACAAATCCTAAAGGATGAGTATGGTATTGAGCCCGCTGCTGCTGCAGTAGCAGTTGCAGGACCTGCAGCTGGTGCCGAAGGTGGAGCCGCTGAAGAAAAGAGCACTTTTGACGTTGTTCTTAAGTCAGCAGGTGGTGCAAAACTTCAAGTTGTAAAACTTGTTAAGGAACTAACTGGCCTTGGACTAAAAGAGGCTAAAGAACTAGTTGACGCTGCTCCTAAGGCAGTTAAGGAAGGCGCTTCGAAAGAAGAGGCTGAGTCGCTTAAAACACAACTCGAAGAGGCAGGAGCAGAAGTTGAACTTAAATAAAAACCTGATCGCATTAGGTATTAAGGGTTTAGAGTCTAAAAATAGACTCTAAGCCTTTTTATTGTTTAAATTAATGGTTCAACAAATCTCATAGCGATGTCCTCAGATACAGCAAACAAAAGAATATCATTCGCCAAAACAATTAACCAGTTCGATTATCCCGATTTTCTGGATATTCAGCTTAAATCATTTGGTGAGTTTTTTAAATTTGGTTCTTCAGTTGAGGAACGCAAAAAGGAAGGTTTATACAGGGTTTTTGCCGAAAACTTTCCAATTACCGATACTCGAAACAATTTTGTGCTCGAGTTTATCGATTACTACATTGACCCACCTCGATACTCCATTGAAGAATCGATTGACCGTGGGCTAACCTTTAGCGTGCCACTTAAAGCAAAGCTGAAGTTATATTGTACCGATCCTGAACACGAAGATTTTGATACCGTTGTTCAAGATGTGTATTTAGGTACAATTCCTTACATGACTCCAAGAGGTACTTTCGTGATAAACGGTGCTGAGAGGGTTGTGGTTTCGCAGCTACATCGCTCACCTGGTGTTTTCTTCGGGCAAAGCCTCCATGCTAATGGTACAAAACTATACTCTGCCCGTATTATACCTTTTAAAGGATCGTGGATTGAGTTTGCGACAGACATTAACAATGTGATGTATGCATACATCGATCGTAAGAAAAAATTACCTGTAACAACACTTCTCAGAGCAATTGGCTTTGAAGGTGATAAGGACATTCTCGAAATTTTTGGTTTAGCCGATGAGATTAAGGTATCAAAAGCAAACCTTAAAAAGTTTGTTGGCCGACGACTAGCTGCGAGAGTTCTAAAATCATGGGTAGAAGACTTTGTTGATGAGGATACCGGCGAAGTTGTATCCATTGAAAGGAATGAAATAATTCTCGATAGAGAAACTATACTTGAAAACGAACATATAGACGATGTAGTAGATTCTGGTGCTAAAACAATTCTTCTGCATAAGGAGGATCACAATATCTCCGATTACGCCATTATCTATAACACCTTACATAAAGACCCCTGTAACTCCGAGAAAGAAGCAGTTGTGCATATTTACCGACAGCTGCGTAACTCCGAGCCACCCGACGAAGCAACCGCTCGTGATGTGATCGATAAGCTATTCTTTTCCGATAAGCGCTACGACCTAGGCGAGGTTGGCCGATACAGGATCAACAAAAAGCTTAACCTTAACACCGAAATTGATGTTAAGGTCCTTACCAAAGAGGATATTATAGAGATTATTAAGTATCTCATCGAGCTTATCAACTCAAAAGCCGATGTAGATGATATTGACCACCTAAGCAACCGCCGTGTGCGTACCGTGGGAGAGCAGCTGGGGAACCAATTTAGCGTTGGTTTAGCCCGTATGGCTCGTACCATTCGCGAACGCATGAACGTTAGGGACAACGAGGTGTTTACACCCATTGATTTAATCAATGCCAAAACCCTTTCATCGGTAATTAATTCGTTCTTCGGTACAAACCAGCTTTCTCAGTTCATGGATCAAACCAATCCGCTAGCTGAGATGACCCACAAGCGCCGTTTATCGGCATTAGGCCCAGGTGGTTTATCGCGTGAACGTGCCGGATTCGAGGTTCGTGACGTACACTATACCCACTACGGCAGACTTTGTCCGATTGAAACTCCTGAAGGACCGAACATTGGTCTTATTTCATCGCTTTGCGTATACGCCAGAATAAATGACCTTGGTTTTATCGAAACCCCATACCGTAAAGTTGAAACCGGTAAGGTTGATTTATCCAACGAAGGCGTAGTTTACCTTAGCGCTGAAGAGGAAGAGTTTAAAACCATAGGGCAGGCAAATGCACCACTCGATGAGGAAGGCAACTTTCTTAACGCTAAGGTTAAATCGAGGTTAGAGTCCGATTTTCCGCTTACCGAAAGGGAGAAAGTTGACATGATGGACGTTGCGCCTAATCAGATTGCCTCAATTGCAGCTTCGCTAATCCCATTCCTCGAAAACGACGATGCAAACCGTGCGCTGATGGGATCGAACATGATGCGTCAGGCAGTTCCACTTCTACAACCCGAAGCACCAATTGTAGGTACTGGTTTAGAGGGTGTGGTTGTTCGCGATAGCCGAGTGCAAATTGTTGCTGAGCAAGATGGTGTGATTGAATACGTTGATTCAGACGAGATTGTAGTTCGTTATAACCAAACAGAAGAGGAGCGCTTTGTTAGCTTCGATCCTGAAATTAAGCGTTATAAACTACCTAAATATAAGAAAACGAACCAGAATACCTCAGTTACCCTAAAACCAATGGTTAGCAAAGGGCAAGAGGTTAAGCAAGGTCAAATTCTTACCGAAGGATACGGAACGCAGCAGGGAGAACTTGCCATAGGCCGTAACCTCAAGGTGGCATTCATGCCATGGAAAGGTTACAACTTTGAGGATGCTATTGTTATTAGCGAACGTCTAGTGCGTGAAGATGTGTTCACTTCGGTGCATGTTGATGAGTTTGTGCTTGAGGTTAGAGACACAAAACGTGGTGTTGAAGAGTTAACAGCCGATATTCCAAACGTTAGCGAAGAAGCTACAAAAGATTTGGATGAGCACGGTATGATTCGCATCGGTGCTAATGTTGTTCCTGGCGACATTCTAATTGGTAAAATTACGCCAAAGGGCGAATCCGATCCAACACCCGAAGAGAAACTGCTAAGGGCAATCTTTGGAGACAAGGCTGGTGATGTGAAAGATGCATCGCTTAAGGCTTCTCCTTCACTACATGGTGTAGTTATCGACAAAAAGCTTTTCTCTCGCTCTGTAAAAGATAACAAGAAAGGAAAAGGAAGCGAGAAGAGTTTGGTTGCTAAACTTGATGAGGAATTTAACGCCAATGTTAACTCCTTAAAGGAGAAGTTAATCGATAAGCTCTTCTTCCTTGTAAACGGCAAAACGTCTCAGGGTGTTTCCGATCTATTCGGACAGGAAATCATTCCGCGAGGAGTGAAGTTTACCCAAAAGATGCTCACCGAGATCGATTACCTAAACATCAATGCTAATAAATGGACTACCGATAAAAAGAAGAACGAGACCATTAGAAAGGTAATCCATAACTACATCCTCAAGTACAAGGAGTTTGAAGCTGATCATAAACGTAAGAAGTTTAACGTAACCATTGGCGATGAAATGCCAGCGGGTATTGTTCAGCTTGCCAAGGTATACATTGCTAAAAAGCGTAAGATTAAGGTTGGTGATAAGATGGCAGGTAGACACGGGAACAAGGGTATTGTTGCCAAAATTGTTCGCGATGAAGACATGCCATTCCTCGAAGATGGAACACCTGTAGATATAGTGCTGAACCCACTTGGTGTACCTTCGCGTATGAACCTTGGACAGATTTACGAAACTGTACTAGGATGGGCAGGCGAGAAACTTGGACTTAAGTTTGCCACGCCAATTTTTGATGGTGCTAAAATCGACGAGATTAATAAGTACACCGATGAGGCTGGTCTTCCTCGTTCAGGTAAAACCTACCTATACGACGGTGGAACAGGCGAACGTTTTGATCAGCCCGCTACAGTGGGTATAATCTATATGCTTAAACTTGGGCATATGATTGATGATAAAATGCATGCTCGTTCAATTGGTCCATATTCGCTCATTACCCAGCAACCACTTGGTGGTAAAGCACAGTTTGGTGGTCAGCGTTTTGGTGAAATGGAGGTTTGGGCACTCGAGGCCTTTGGAGCATCTCACATTCTTCAGGAGATATTAACCATTAAATCGGATGATGTAATGGGACGCGCTAAAGCATATGAGTCAATTGTTAAAGGCGAACCAATGCCTCGTCCAGGTATTCCTGAATCGCTTAATGTGCTACTGCACGAGCTAAGAGGCCTTGGCCTTAACGTTAGTCTCGATTAAGAGAGTTGTTACCATAGCAAAGTGAGCAAAGCGCTCACTTTGCCAATAGCTTAACTTTATAATACTTAGAATATGTCGTTCAGAAGGGAAAATAAGGTAAAAACCGACTTCACCAAAATAACTATTGGCCTATCATCTCCAGAAGAGGTATTAGAGCGGTCGAGCGGTGAAGTTCTTAAACCCGAGACCATTAACTATAGAACGTATAAGCCCGAGCGCGATGGATTGTTCTGTGAGAGAATTTTTGGGCCAGTGAAAGATTATGAGTGCCATTGTGGAAAATACAAGCGTATTCGCTACAAAGGCATTGTGTGCGATAGGTGTGGTGTTGAAGTTACCGAAAAAAAGGTTCGTCGTGAGCGAATGGGCCATATTAATCTAGTGGTTCCAGTTGCGCACATTTGGTATTTCCGTTCGTTGCCAAATAAAATTGGTTACCTACTTGGTTTGCCAACTAAAAAGCTCGATTCAATTATCTACTACGAGCGCTACATAGTGATAAATCCTGGGATTGCCGAGAATGTTAGCTACCTAGATTTTCTTACCGAAGAGGAGTATCTCGATATCCTCGAAACTTTACCCAAGGAAAATCAACATCTCGACGATGACGATCCCAGCAAGTTCATTGCTGGTATGGGAGCAGAGGCAATTCACATGTTGCTCTCGCGCCTTAAGCTCGATGAGCTTAGCTACGATTTGCGCCATAAAGCGAATAACGAAACCTCACAGCAGCGTAAAAACGAAGCGCTAAAGCGCTTACAGGTTGTTGAGGCATTCCGTGAATCGGCTCAAATTAATAATCCAGAGTGGATGATCTTAAAGGTTATTCCCGTAATTCCGCCCGAGCTAAGGCCACTTGTTCCCCTCGATGGAGGACGTTTTGCCACTTCGGATCTTAACGATTTGTATCGTCGCGTAATTATTCGTAACAATCGCCTTAAAAGGCTTATCGAAATAAAGGCCCCTGAGGTAATTCTTCGTAACGAAAAGAGGATGCTTCAAGAGGCAGTGGATTCACTATTCGACAACTCACGCAAGAGCAATGCCGTTAAAACAGATGCCAATCGTCCGCTAAAATCGCTTAGCGATAGCCTAAAAGGGAAACAAGGACGTTTTCGTCAAAACCTACTGGGTAAACGTGTCGACTACTCGGCTCGTTCGGTAATTGTTGTAGGTCCTGAGCTGAAAATGCATGAGTGTGGTTTACCCAAAGATATGGCAGCAGAGCTCTACAAGCCATTTATTATTCGTAAGCTTATTGAGAGAGGAATAGTAAAAACGGTTAAATCGGCTAAAAAGATTGTTGATAGAAAGGATCCTGTAATTTGGGATATTCTTGAAAATGTTCTTAAAGGCCATCCCGTGCTGTTGAACCGTGCTCCAACGCTTCACCGTTTGGGTATTCAGGCTTTTCAACCTAAACTTATTGAAGGTAAAGCAATTCAACTTCACCCACTATCATGTACTGCATTTAACGCCGACTTCGATGGTGACCAAATGGCTGTGCACCTTCCTCTTGGAAATGAGGCCATTCTTGAGGCTCAAATTCTGATGCTTGGTTCGCACAACATCCTTAACCCTGCTAACGGTGCTCCTATTACAGTACCATCGCAGGATATGGTTCTTGGTCTTTACTACATTACCAAGTCGCGTAAGGGTGCCAAAGGCGAAGGGCTTAGATTTTACTCTGCCGAAGAGGCAATTATTGCCTACAACGAAAAAGTTGCTGAGCTGCATGCCAATGTAAAAGTGCGTTTGCCAATCCATAATGAGGATGGAACCGTAACCTTTGAGCATATAGAGACTACAGTTGGTAGAATTATTTTCAACCAGTTCGTGCCCAAGGAAATGGGCTATATCAACGATTTGCTTACCAAAAAATCGCTTCGCGATATTATTGGTCGGGTACTAAAAAAGGTTGGTATTGCCAGAACTTCGCAATTCCTCGACGATATTAAAGATTTAGGTTATACGTTTGCGTTTAAAGGTGGTTTATCGTTTAACCTCGATGACGTGATGGTTCCCCTCGAAAAGGAAACTTACGTTGAAGAAGGCTATAGCCAAGTTGATGAGGTTATGGCTAATTACAATATGGGTTTGATTACCAATAACGAGCGTTACAACGCAATTATCGATATTTGGACTCACACTAATGCAAAGTTAACTCTAACGCTGCTGAAAAAACTGGCAGAGGATAATCAAGGGTTCAACTCCGTTTACATGATGCTTGACTCTGGTGCAAGGGGTTCGAAAGAGCAGATTCGTCAGCTATGCGGTATGCGTGGACTTATGGCTAAGCCACAAAAGTCTGGCTCAACTGGAAGCGAGATTATTGAAAACCCAATTCTTGCAAACTTTAAGGAAGGGTTATCGGTACTTGAGTACTTTATTTCAACTCACGGTGCGCGTAAAGGTTTGGCCGATACTGCATTGAAAACTGCCGATGCGGGTTACCTAACTCGTCGTTTGGTTGACGTATCGCAAGATGTAATTATTAACGAAGAGGACTGTGGAACACTTCGCGGATTGCAAGCAAGTGCTATAAAAAAGAACGAAGAAGTTGTAGAGAGCCTTTACGAGCGTATTTTAGGTAGAACAACCGTTCACGATGTATACCATCCGCTTACAGGCAAGCTAATTATTGCAGCGGGTGAGGAGCTAACCGAGGAGATTAGCCAAGAGATTGCCGATTCGCCCATTGAGCAAGTTGAGATTCGTTCGGTATTAACCTGTGAGTCGAAACGAGGCGTTTGTGCTAAGTGCTACGGACGAAACCTTTCAACAGGTCGAATGGTTCAAAAAGGCGAAGCCGTTGGAGTTATTGCTGCACAATCAATTGGTGAACCAGGTACACAGCTAACCCTTCGTACTTTCCACGTTGGGGGTACAGCATCGAATATTATAGCCGACTCAAAAATCGTTTCGAAATTCGATGGACGAGTGGAAATTGAAGAGCTTAAAAGCATTCAGAAGGTTGATGAGCTAGGTCAAAACCATCATGTGGTTATTGGTCGACTGGCTGAAATGCGCATAATTGATAAGAATACTGGTATTACGCTATCAACCCATAATATCCCTTACGGCTCAAAACTTTACATTAACGATGGTGATGATGTAGCTAAAGGACAACATCTGTGCGAGTGGGATCCATGGAATGCTGTGATTATCTCAGAAACAGATGGTAAGATTGCTTTCGATTCGGTAATTAAGGATGTAACCTTTAGGGAAGAGTCCGACGAGCAAACCGGATATCGTGAGAAGGTGATTATTGAAACTCGCGATCGTACCAAGAACCCGATGGTGAAAATTATGAAGGGCAAAGATGTGCTTAAATCGTACAACTTACCTGTATCTTCACATATCGTTACCGAAGAGGGTAAAGAGGTTAAAGCAGGTGATATTCTTGTAAAAATACCAAGAGCTGTTGGTAAATCGGGCGATATCACGGGTGGTCTTCCTCGCGTAACCGAGCTATTCGAGGCGCGTAACCCATCGAACCCAGCTGTTGTTTCTGAAATTGACGGTGAAGTATCGTTTGGTAAGGTAAAGCGTGGAAATAGAGAGATTATGATTACTTCGAAAACCGGAGAGGTTAAGAAGTACCTTGTTCCCCTATCAAAGCAAATTCTTGTTCAGGAGAACGATTACGTACGCGCTGGCATTCCATTGTCTGACGGAGCAATCACACCATCTGACATACTTGCAATCAAAGGTCCAACCAAAGTTCAAGAGTACATTGTAAATGAGGTTCAAGAAGTTTACCGCATGCAGGGTGTAAAAATTAACGATAAGCACTTTGAGGTTATCGTTCGCCAAATGATGCGTAAGGTAGATATTGATGATCCAGGAGATACTCGTTTCCTTGAGAAGCAGATTGTTGATAAGTGGGAGTTTATGGAAGAGAACGACTGGATTTTTGACAAGAAAATTGTTGTTGATGCTGGCGATTCGCCAGAAGCACGCCCAGGTCAGATTATCACTGCTCGTAAGCTAAGAGATGAGAACTCAATTCTTAAACGTAAGGATTTAAAACCCATCGTTGCGCGCGATGCTGTACCTGCAACATCAAATCAGGTGTTACAAGGTATTACAAGGGCTGCACTACAAACAAGTAGCTTTATGTCGGCAGCATCCTTCCAGGAAACAACAAAGGTGCTTAACGAGGCTGCAATCCACGGAAAGGTTGATACTCTTCAAGGATTGAAGGAGAACGTTATTTGCGGACACCTAATTCCTGCAGGAACCGGATTGCGCGACTTCAACAACATGATTGTTTACTCAAACGAGGATCAAGAGCTTATTGCTCAAGCAAATCAGGCTGTGGAAGACACAATAGCCGAGAGCTAGATAGCGTTTAATATTTGGAAAGCGAGGGCATAACCCTCGCTTTTTTTTATCTTTAACATCTCAAAACTAAATTTTACTGATATGAGCGAAAAGAAAAATCCGTTGAATATTGAACTTACCGAGGATGTTGCACAGGGAAACTATGCTAATTTGGCCATTATAACTCATTCGGCATCGGAGTTTATTCTCGATTTTGTAAGGGTTATGCCAGGTTTGCCAAAGGCAAAAGTTCAAACAAGAGTTATTTTAACCCCCGATCATGCTAAACGCTTGCTGGCCGCATTAAAGGATAATGTTGCCAAGTTTGAGAGTAATCATGGACCAATTAAAGTTGGCGAAACGAATTCGGGTATTCCACCTTTCCCAATGAATTTTGGTGGGGGACAGGCCTAAGCAGATTGTATTTTGCGCTTAGCCACCCAAAATGCCAATGTTGATAGCAGTGCTGCTCCAATGCCAATGGGATAACCTACGGATTGGGGTAGCTTAAACCCTTCGGGTGCAATAAGAATATAGTTTGCTATAACAGCAGTCATGAAGATTGCTGGAATAAGCGTAATCCAATATCCTTTCTTCTCAACTAGCAGGTAAAAGGTAATAGCCCACAGCACAATTGTTGCAAGGGTTTGATTGCTCCATGCCATATATCGCCATATTATGGCGAAATCGAATTGCGTTAGCAAAAACCCAACCGTGAAAATGGGTATGCTCACTGCCAGTCTGCTTGATATTTTTTTCTGCTTAAAGTTCATGAAATCGGCAACAATTAGCCTTGCCGATCGGAATGCTGTATCGCCCGAGGTTATAGGAGCAGCAACTACCCCCAGTATGGCTAAAATGCCGCCAAGTTTGCCAAGCGTTGTATCTGAAATAACCTTTACCACCCAGGCTGCATCGTTTTGATGTGCAGCAAGTTCATGGTTAAGCTCTTTTACTCCTCCAAAAATGCCATTGCAGCAGCAGCCCAAATAAGCGCAACAATGCCTTCGGCCACCATTGCACCATAGAAAACTCTTCGCCCAAGTTTTTCGTTTTTTAAGCAACGAGCCATTAATGGGCTTTGGGTTGAATGAAATCCGGAAATGGCTCCACAGGCATGGTTACGAAAAGCATAGGGAAAACGGGAAATTCACTGGCATTTGCTTTCATGTTTACCATTGTATCAGCCGAAAGATTGACCAGATCATAGTTGCCTACAACCATTGCAATGCCAATACCAACAGCCATAAAAAGCAGTGCAGCACCAAAAAGCGGATATATTCTGCCAATTACCTTATCGATAGGTAACAGGGTTGCTAGAATGTAATAGGCAAACACTGCGTAAATCCAGAACGTTTTCGATAGAGTTTCGGGTGTTAAGCTTGCCAATATTCCTGCAGGGCCAACCATAAATACTGCGCCTACGAGTATCATTAGTATTACAGTAAATCCCCTCATGAATTGCTTAAATCCGTTGCCCAAATACTTTCCAACAATTTCGGGGATGCTTGCTCCTCCATCTCTGATTGAAAGCATACCGGAGAAGTAGTCGTGGACAGCGCCAGCAAATAGGCAACCAAAAACTATCCAAATAAATGCAATAGGGCCGTATACTGCTCCAAGTATTGCCCCGAAAATTGGACCTAGTCCCGCAATGTTCAAAAATTGTATTAGGAATATTTTCCACCAGGGTAGAGGGACATAATCTACCCCATCGTTATGAGTGTATGCAGGCGTTTTTCTTTTGGTGTCGATGCCAAAAACTCGTTCAACAAACCAACCGTAGGTGAAATAGCCAATAATCAATATCAGAAGAGATCCAAAAAACGTAATCATTACTGCTGTTTTAGCAGCAAATTTAACCGTTTAGTTGTTACGTTATTCTTGTAAAATGCAGTTTTTTGGCAATGCTAATGAAATTTCTAATCTGATAGCAACTCCCATTCTGCACTGCTAAGCAATTGAAAGTAGGGGCTTGAGGTTTCTCTTTTTATCACTGTATTTGCAGGATAATCGACCTTGGTTAAGTAGAGACCTTGCGGATAAGCAGCAATCACTTTTTTAGGTTTTATCTCGTTGTTTAGCACTTTACTGAACTCATCAATAGAAATCTCACCTGAACCCACATCAATTAATCGTTGTACAATAAGCCGAACCATACCCTGAAGAAAACGATTTGCTTTAATCTCAAACCTCAGCATTTCTGCTTGTTTATTGGCAAAGAGTTTTGCTGAGTGGATATTGCAAATAGTGCTGCTATGCCGACTAGGGCAACGGCAAAAGTTTACGAAGTTAGTATGTGATGCAAGCATTCTAACTGCTTTGCACATTTCAGCAGTATTAAAACTATGCTGATAAAGCGAACTTAAATCGGCAAGTTGCGGGTCTTTTTTGGTGTGAATTAAATAGTTATAGGTTCTTGATGTTGCAGTGTGCTGAGCATGAACCGAACTACCAACCTGATTGTAACTGAGAATGCTAATGTCGTTCGGAAGCATTTTGTTTAGCCTATGAG
>Ga0334893_1000816_pt1 | contig 35965 bp, 21 predicted proteins | sample GraSluR3_MG_5_FD_207218 | JGI IMG/M metagenome (GOLD analysis project Ga0334893, IMG submission 207218) | Sludge microbial communities from methane-producing bioreactor in Wageningen University, Netherlands - Granular Sludge_09_05-R3 | ecosystem: Engineered > Bioreactor > Anaerobic >...
CTATTGTAAATTCTTTATCTGAGGTAACTGTTAAACCATATGTTGAATCAAGTTTAATATCAACAGCTTCAGAACAATTATTTTTAATATAGAATGGTCTTGTTGGACAATTCATGTTATTTGTAAAGCCCATGTTTCCATAGTTACCTTGAGGATAACCTGTTAAGAAATTATAACTATCATAATTTCCAAAAGTATTTTGGAATTGTGAGGTAGGGAAATTATAAGGGTTAAATACAGAATTTTGATTTCCGGTATAATTTGTTTGTCCCACTAAATTATATCTAGGATTATAAATACCTTGTTGTTGTGTAAAATAACCAGGACCTTGTTGATAGTAATTTCTAGAATTGAATTGGTTATTAGGATTATATGTTGCACTAAAATTATTTCCACCAAAATAAGGATTATTAAAAGCTCCTCCTTGGTTTACTCCACCATAATAATTACCATAATTATTAAGACCAGAATACCAATTACATGCAAGAGCAGGAATAGTCTCTCTTGGGATTTCAATACATTCTGAATAATCATTAATAATTGTTTTTAAAGGAAGTCTTGTTTTAACTTCATCAACACCATTAATATTTCCTTTCTTTGAAGTAAAATAAATTATTGGTGTTTTAACATCTGAAACTATTTTATGTGCTTTAAACTTTAATTGTAAAGTTGTCTTTGATTTCTTTAAAAGAGTTGATAATATTTCAGTTTCAGTTAAATTCTCTAAAATATATTCTTTTCCAGAAACAACAATAGATAAAACTCCAGTTTCAGATTCATTACCCCAATCAACCATTGCATTAATTGTTCCTAAATCAACAGAAACATTCTTTGAAGTACAAGTGTTTTCTAAAGTGAAATCTAATGTTTTTGTTTCTTGAGATTTAGCTCTAATTGTTCCTTCAAGAGGTAGAACTTTTAAACATTCAAGAGAATCAAGAGAATTTCCTAAAACTATTCTTACAGTTAATGGAACTGTAATAACCCAAGTTTTATTCATTTCTTCACTTTTAATTTTAATTGCAACTTCTGTATTAATTGTTTGTTGATTATAAAGATTAATACCTTTATCTGTTAATGTTGCTGTTAGAGAAATATCATTTTGAGAAACACCATTTATGATGCTTTCTTCAATACCTAAATCAAGATCAACATATTCATTATCAGTAAATACTGATGCAGAAACAATTGTTAAAGGAACATAAGATTCATTATATAAACTAAAATTATAAACTTCTCTTATAGCTTTTGAAGAATCAATTGTTAAATCTATTTTTTCAGGAATTGTTGTGATTAATTTATCATCAATTACAATTTCAGTTTTAACTGTTTTATAATCATCTTTCTTTACAACAATCTTTAAAACATCTCCAAGATCAGTTGCAGGAATTACATGCCCAAATAATCCTTCTTGGTTAGTTGAACCTACAGTTAAACTTCTATCATTAATTGAAAGTTCAACAATTGCATTTGAAATATAATTATTAGAATCATCAGTTACAACAACAAGTAAATCATTTGAAACAAAAGGAACAATTTTTCTTGGAACAAACTCTACAAACATTTCTTTTGCAGGATCAATTTCAAGATATATTTTTTTAGAGAATACAACTTCTCCATTTGAAACTATTGAAAAGTCTAAAACATCAGAAACATCATCTATTACTTTAAAAGCAAGTTCTCCAGTTATTAAATCATTTGAAACTAAAGAACCTAAATCAATTCCATCATAATCCTCTCCAACTAAAAGAGAACCAGTTCCTGAAGTAATAGAATAACCTTTAAGATCAACAGAACTACCTGAAGAGATTACAAGCATTGAGTTAGGTGCAATTTTTCCATCTAAAACATTTAAACTAAATGAAAGTCTATAATCATTATTTAATTTAGCTTTATAACTATCTATTATATTTCTAGATAAATTATTTTGTGTATTTGTCATAATAAATGCATAACACATAAGTGAAGTACATTGATTTTGAGTTCCTAAAAATAATTGAACTTGTTTTGCTTGAGCATATAAATTTTGTTTACTTGTTGAAGAACTATAAGAAGAATCAACAGGTGATCTTATAATACTTGAACCTTGATAAAATTCTGCTCTATAATTTACAGCTTGGTTTGCAAAAGCTGTATCTAAAACAACAACATCTGCTTCAATTAAATAACTTCCTTGCATTGGATTATTTAAAGTTAAATTAAACCATTTTGCATTTCTTAAAGTTTTATTTGAATAGTCAATACCTTCTCCATTACATGGAGTAAAAGTTAATGACCCGATCTTATCAGATTTTGCAAAACGTACATCTTTTATAAAAATTAAATCTTCTAAAACATTATATGTGTTTGAAGAACATAAAGGACTTGGAACTTCTCCAGTTCTTATATGTGCAACTGCTTTAGAATATTCTTTTGTAACATTTAATAAATATTTAGCAGTAACTTGCATACCTGCAGCCACTGAATTAATTTTTTCTCCTTCAGCATTATAAAAACCTAAAAATTCAATACCAGATGTTTGTCCAACAGTTCCTGGAATTGTAAAATTTAAAGTATTTATTTCATTTGCATTTGTTGAATACTTTGGAGTTATAAATTTAGAATCTAAATTATCAATAACAAAATAAATTTGTTTATCAGCTCTAATCTTTATTATTGTAAAACCATCTTGGTTTGTTGTTGTTGTTTTATCTTGCATTAAAGTATCATTTGTTGCATCATAAACATATACATTTCCTTGATAGAAATCTCCATACTCAGAAACTAAATTAATATTAAAAGTTCCTTCACCTATACTCATCTTTATAGTTTCTTCAGTTATTTCTTGTTCTGAGATTCTAAAAGGATTTGTAGGATTTGAAGTAAATTGATCTTTAGTTGCATCAAGTCTATATTCTTTACCTAAATCTAAATTTGTAAAAACAGCTTTACCATAAACATCAGCTGTAATTGTTCTAATAATTATATTTTCAGTATCATCCCATAATCTTATGGTTGCAAAATCAACAGGTTTTGCAAAATCATCAACAACAGTTATAACTAAACTTCTTAAATTTTCATTTGTTATTGGAGTTAAAGCTATTTGTTTTACAGATTCGCTTATTCTTTGATTATTTTCAGTTCTTATTATATAATTAGGATGATTAAATAAAACTTTATAAGAAATATTTTCTTCAACACCAAAAGAAACAACTCCTTCTTTATTTGAATTAATTGTTTTTAAAATATCATTTCCTTTGTAAATTGTTACAGCTACATTTTCAATAGCTTCTTTACTTTGAGTATCAATAATTTTATAATTTAATTTTCCAATAAATGCTTTTTCTAAAAGAACTTCTTTTTCTTCTAAAACAGAATCATATACTACAAGTTCTAGAGCTTCATTTTCTGTAACTGGCTTATATCTTTCTTCTTCATCATAGATTAAAAGATTATATGTTCCAACATTTATTTCTTCAAAAGATGCTATACCATTTGCATTTGTAACTGAAGAAGAAACAATTTGACTTTGATTATTAAGAATAGAAATACTTACATTTTGAATAGGCACTTTTAAATCTTTATCAAGAACAATTATTTTTGCACTACCAGTTTCAACACCTTCAAAACTTAAATCAATATCTCCAGAAGGAGAGTCTTCTGAAACTTCTAAAGAACCAACAGCATTAATTGTTGAAGATTCAATAGCAACTTCTAAATAACCACAATCTGTAGGAATATCATCTAAAGTTAAAGAACCATCATTTGTTTGAAGATTATTTTTTGTATAAAGAGAATTATTAGAACAAGAAATATTTGAAATTGTTAATGGAGAATTATATAATTCATCATTTGTTTTAAAATATATAGTTTTTGATAAAACAGAAGTTTTTGATTTTAAAAATATTTTATGAGAAGTGTTTTCTTTAAAATCTAAAGTTAATGGATTTTCAAGAGTATACTTTTCACTACTTATTTCTAAATCATAAGATTTAATTTCAACATCTGTAATTTCTGAAATTCCAAATTCATTAGTGTTTAAAATCTTTCTATTATTATTAAGAAGAATTTCAATTGCTTGATTTGAGATTGGCTGGTCTTGAGAATCTACAAAAGTTAAAGTATAGTTTTCATCAGTTAATGGAGTTTGTCCAACAAATAAATAAACTAAAAATAAAATTAAAAGTAGAATAAATATATTAAATACTAAAAAAGTAGGTATACCATTCTTTTCTAAAGGATCTACTATTTTGTATAGATTAATTCCTTTTTTCTCCATTCTATCTAGAAAATTAAAATATTTTTCTTCTTGTTTAAAGTAAAAAGATCTAAGACCCATAAATCATCTCTCGTATATATTATAATATATTATATTTTTATAACATAATCTTTTAAAAACTATGTTATTTGTTATATAATTATAGTGCTTATACATTTAAATACCTTTTTATTAACATTAAAAAGTGAATTTAGCCTGCTATACATGCTGCATCATCTTCATTTTCTTCATAACTTTTACAAGTCCAACCTGGTCCTCCTGTAAATGAAGGAAGCTCTTTCTTTGTAAAATATCCTCCACTAAAGGTAGGAACGCTTCCAAATGAATTAAAGAAAGTATAATCTGAAAATCTATCTGATATCTGAATATAAATATTTTTTGAATCTTCAGAAAAGATATATTTTTCATCTTGTTCTTCAAATTTAAATAATAAATCAATATAATCAATAGTTGTACATGATAAATATTGATTATTAGTTTCATTAGGAATAGTACTTTCTTGATCAAAAACATTAATATTATAATCATCAATAGAGAGACTTAAGTTTGAAGCTTTATTAAAACCAGAAAGATTAAATGAAACTGGAGATAAATTACTTAAAGATTCTGAAACAGTTCCTACAGAAATAACTTTTTTTGTAACTTTTGGAGAAGGAAGTCTTACACGTATATCACATATTAAAAAATCTTCTGTTGTTAAAGATATTTCACATTCATCATCTAAAATTGAAGAAGAAGAAGAAATTGAGCGCAAATTATTTCCTGCATGTATTGTATCATTTCTATTTTCTAAATTATTCTTTATAGTAGTCTTAACTAAATCATCATATATTGGTTTTACAGTTCCACCTATATCTTGAATATTGTAACTATGATTATTAGAAAGAGAAACTTCTCCTGCAAAAGGGACAGAAATTCCTCCATTGTCAGAAACATTACTAACTTCAGGAGGATTAGAACATGTAGCTCCAGTAAACCCATTAAACTCAACAGTTTTAAATAAATCTTTTCTTAGAGCACAACTATCAATATCACAAACACCAAGTTTTGCACTATTGAGAGTATAATGAATATAGGGGTTTAAAAAACCTCTAGAATCTTTTGAATCTGCGATAATTTGAGCTGTTGTTTCTCCTTTTTCAAGATCAGCACCAAGTGCAAAATTTCTAACAGTTCTTAAAGCTTGAAATCCTCTCCAAGGTATATATATCCTGTATGCTCTTTTTGCAAAAACTGGTCTTTGAATAACTTCATCATCAACATTTCTTTTAACAGTTATCATTGGAAGTTTTTCATATTCTTCTGCAGAAAGATTTCTAGTATCAATTGTAAAATAAAGTGTACCTAAACAAACCACATCTTCTCTTTCACAACTTACAACTTTTATTTTATCATCTCCAGATTCAAGAAAAGCTTTTTTAATAATCCTAGATAAATCATCACGAGAATAAGTAGGCACATCTATATCATAACCTGTTGGTGGATTTGTATAATTTAAAGATCTTACCATATTATTTGCAAAATAATTTTCAAAATTATTATCAAAGAAAATATAATCTGCAAAATAATCTACAAAATTATCCCAATCAAGCATAATATCTTTTCTTGTAAGTCTAATTTCAGAATCAGAGTCACTTCTAAAAGACATCCATTGTTCTCTAAAAGAAACAACAAAATTATTAAAAGCATCAGCTCTTGAAATATCTGCAATTGTTAAGAGATCAGAAGCTTGAGATTGATTATTTATTAATTCTAAATAATTTTCTTCAGTTTGAACCATATTAAAAATAAAAACTAGAGTTATTGATAAAAGCATCAATGAGATTAAAGCAGTAAATAAATTAAATCCTTTTTTATTTTTTAACATGATTATATAACACCAATTATATCTTTAATATATTATATTAACTAATATAAATAAGATGTTTATATTTTTATATATTTCTTTTTACTAAAAAAATAAAAAAAGAAAAGAATTATTCTTCTATAGTACAAGAATCAATTCTTTTTGTAGGAATTGAAGAAATAATACTTTGATCTTGAGAGATATAAGGTTTTATATTAATTGTATATCTTGTTTCGTATTCTTGATCATTTTCTGGAGATAACATATCAACTTCAGAGACATAGAATATATTTTTCTCAAAATCATTTTTACTTAAAAACTCTATTGATTTATTAAGTCCTGTTTTACCTTCTTTTTTTAAAGAATATATTCCTGCTGCATTTCCTGTAGCACCACAAACAAGACCTCTTCCAAAGCTTTTTGCAACACCTTTAATTTTTGCAAATTTAGATAATTTGCTAAGTTTTGCTTGTTTTGGAATATTATTTGATAAATCATCAATTGCAGAAGTTGGAACTTTATAAGTACCATTTACATTTTTAGCTGAAGCAAATTTAGATTTAACACTTGAAAGAGCATCTTTACTTTTTTTAAGTTCATCAAGTTGACTATCTATTGCTTTTATTTGAGCATCAACTTTTGATTTAGAAAGAACTGCTTTTTTAGGATTTGCAGATGATCTTTTTGCATTAGTTTCAATTGCTGCTTTTTGATTTTCAAGATTACTTATTGAGTCATCAAGCATTTTAATATCATTATCAAAATTTTTAATTGCTTGATCATAATCTGCTTTAGGGTAATCATAGAAATCATCAGCTACTGAAGCTGCACTACTAGATGCAGTTGCTGCACTTGAAGAAGTTGCAGCTGAAACTGATTTGAAATCATTTACTTTAGCATCTTTTAATCTTTTAATAAGTAAATCTTTTTTGAATAAATGACTATTTTTACCTGTAAAATTGTATTTTTCAAGAATATTTACAAAATCATCAAATTCTTGAGTAGATAAAGATCTTAATTTATCAAAGTTAGATCCAGATGTTTGACTCATTTTTCTAAGGATATCACTAAATCTACCTACTTCTTGTGGATTTGAAAATTTTTGTAATTTAATATTGTCATTACCACTTAAATATCTATTTAAATTATTTAATTGACTATTTAAATTTTTTAATTCAGTAGAACCATTAATTACACCAGAAGTTGTTGATGGACTTACAGGAGTAGGTGTTGTTGATGGATTTGCTAAATCATCTAATATTTGTTGTGTTGTAGGATCATAACTAGATTGTGAAACTAAATCTTGAGTAACTTGATCTAAAGGTACAGCAGCAGAAGCAGCATTAGCTTTTAAAGCTCCACTTGTTGCAGCTCCTCCAACACCTAAAGCACCAGTCACCCATGTTCTAATCTCACTTGTAATATTTGAAAAGAAACTAACATCATCATTTAATAATAATCCAAAAAATTCATCTAAAAGAAATTCTATTCCACCTTCTCCATTAGATAGATTTGATGCAAATATATTTAATGAAGGTAATAAACAAGAAAAACCTAAACAATCAACAATTGCACCTACAAATTGTGTAGGCATTATAAGTCCTGAAAGACCATAACAAAGTCCACAAGCTCCTGAACAAGAAAAGAAATATTGTCCAGCATTATGTAATCCTTTACTTATTCTTGAATCTCTTTCTTGTGAAGAATCTTCAATCTCACAACCTAAAACTTCATAATCAAAGAAAAGTTCTCCATTATACTTTTTGTTATTTACAATCTTTTGTAAAGTAGAACATAATTTTTCTTTTTCTTCAGGATTATATTGTTTATCCCAATCTACAATAGCTGTATAATTTTGAGGTAATACTCTATCATCTTCAGCTTTATTATTTTCAGTTAAAATATTTGAATAAATACCTAAAAGATAATCTTCAGGTGTGATTGCACATGAAGAGAAAGCTACTTCTGCAGTTGTGCTTCTATTTCCAATACTACCACTTGCAGAATAAATACTTGTTGCTGTTACAGTTATTTTTTTATCAACAAGAGCTGAGATTGCAATATCTGAATTTGGAGTTACACACATATAAAAGTTAGAATCTTTATTTGCAATAACACTAATATCTAATGACTCTTGAAGAGTATCATTTTTAGTTTTCTTAAAACTAACATCTGCAAGATCTAAAGAATCAGAAGTAATCTTTAAAGTTTCAGGAACTGCTGACTTAACTTTTAATAAAGAACATGAAGGTCCATCCTTTAAAGGAAGATTTACTTCTTTATCAACAAAAGTTAAATCTCCTGCTGAAATAACATCTAAAACAAGCATATATGTTTTATCTTCAGAAATACAAACTTTTGCAGAATAATCATTATCTGAAATCATTGAAGAAATTACTTTTGAAAAATCTTTAATAGCATACTCAGAAGTTTTACCCTCAGGAGAATTATAAAGAGAATTTAAAGTAATATCTATTTGTTCTGGAGAAGAGCTTTTTCTTAAAGAAGTATCATTAAAAGAAATTTTTGCAAGAGCTTCTTTATTTTCAGAAATCTCTCCAGTTGAAACATTTAATGTACTATTTCTTGTAGATAAAACATCTTTATTATAAACATATCTTAAATCAATTTCATCTGACTTAAACTTACCCACACTTTTAATTAAAGCCTTTGATAAATTTTCATCACCAGTAAATAAAGTAAGCCAAGTTCCTGCTCTTTGGTTTTTATTAAAAGAAAGATCCCATGGAAGATAATTTAAATAATTTACAATATTTTTCTCACAATGAATAGTGTTAGTATCTTTTTCTACAACATTAATATAATAATATGCTCTTTCAGGATAAATATAATCTGGACTTGCAGCAACATATCCATCAATCTCTACTGTGTATTTTCCACAACCTGATAGGTGAGGAGATACAAATATTTTATTTCCACCAGCATATACCCCATAAGAAGAATATTGATCTACTGATTTAATTTCTTTATTAAAAATATTTGTTTCAACAAAATAATTTTTAAAAGAATAATTTGATTTTTTTAAAATTTCTTTAATTAAATCAGGTGTAACATTATCATTTTGCATAAAGAAAGAAAACTCAACAGGATCAATTCCTCCACCAAGTTCAGATATTTTACAAAAACCACTATATGCATCTTGAAGAGTACAACCAGTATCAATTACTTTTGATTGTGTTTGTGCAGAAAATTGTTTAATTTCATTTTGAAGTTCATTTACTTTCTTTAAAATTAATTCAGCTGAAGATTCTCCATCACAATATCCTGAAGTTTCAGAACAATCTTTAATTGAAATTAATGGTCTATTATATGAATTAATATTTTGTGGATCTTCACAAGAAGGAAGAGAAGATAAAATAGAAATATTTCTTTCAGCTTCTTCTCCAACCATTATATCATCTATAGTTATTGAAACTAAAACCTCTTCTGAAGTTACAGGATTACCAGAATTCATTAATCTACCTTGAAGTATCATTGGTGTTTTTGGAGAACCACCTAAAGAATTTGCAGTAAACTCTATTCTATAAGTATTTGACATGTTAACAGGAATTATTGGATTACCAGAAGCAGGAGTTATTCTAAAAGAATTATCCCCATATGCTTGATAATATCCTTGTTGTTTTTTATCAATACCAACTATTGTAACAGGTTCAGAACATTGATTTGTAATTGTAATGTTTCTTGCTCTTGTTTCCCCAACTTCTAAATTATAATTAATATTTTTATTACTTACCTTTAAACAATTTGGAGAAGAAATTGAAAACACTAATTGTGTTGTTGAAATAATAGGTTCACTAATACCAACAGCTTTACCAGTAACTTGTATTAAAGCATCATCTAATGTTGATTTATTAATATTTACAGAAAATTTTAAATCAACAGGAATTGTTTTTCCTGGTTCTAAAACAGATACTTGTCTTGGATATTCAGTAATTTTAATATTAGAAGACACCATTTTTGGATACTGACTTATTTGTATATCAGTTATTGGAACAGCACCTATATTTTTAATAAAAAATCTAGTATAATTTTCAGCAGCTTGTTGAGGATGTACTTGAGAGATTGGAACATTTATTTGTTTTGGAGTAATCCATAAAGCTCTACTTAAATCTAAAAGATCAACATTTAAAACTGAAGGAGCTATTGAATAATAATTATTATGCCATAAAATATTATAAGTATATGTTGTTTTTCTTTTAAGTTCAGATGAATTTTTTAAAATAACATCATAAACTTTTTCTTCTCCTGGAAGAATAGTTACATTTGCAAGAGAAACTTCTAAATTATTATTTGATGATGAAGAAGTTAAAACTGCTTGAGGATTAAAAGTTATAGCTTGAGAACAATTATTTTTAATTGTAAAATAAGTTGTGTTTTCAGTAATTTGAGAATTAAGAGCAGGAGAAGTTGCATGATAAGTATAATTGGAAGAATCTGTATATGTATAACTATTATCTGTTGAATCAGTAATGTTATAACCACTTGAATTTAAATATTCTTCATAATTAGAATAACTTTGAGAAGGAGCAAGCATAGGATTATTTGAAGTATTTGAAGTATAATCATAATCTGTAAAAGGAGTATTAAATGGATCTGCATAATTTGAAGAAACATTTAGTCCAACAAAAGAAGAAACTTCTGAAGGAGTAATTTCAACACATTCATTTAACATTAAACCTTTATTTATTCTAACATTTAATATTTTTGTAACCTCTCTAGGACCAATATTTGCATATACTGGAAGATGTGCATATGCAGTTGTAAGTTCAAGATCATTGTCTGTTGTTAATAAAAGTTGATAATTTTGAGTTGAGTTTTTATTAATTATTGGATTACCTCTTCCTTCAAGATAAATACCAGCACTACCTTCAATCCAAATTGGTTCTCCAAATCTTACATTTGTTGCTTGATAATTACCTAAGTTTTCTAAACTAAAGTTTGAAGTTGATGCTGTTTGGTCAAGACCTAAATTAAAAATTATTTCTGAAGGAATTGCATTTAATAAAGTATTATCAATTATATAGATTTCAGTATCATAAGGAAGATAACCATATCTTTCAACTACCATTTTAACAATTGAAGTATTAAAATTATTTGTAATAGTATATTTTCCATTCCTTCCATTTGAATTACTTGGTTTTAAAGAAGAAATAAAAGTATCTCTAACATCATAAAAAGAAATAAAAGCATCTGTTATAGGTTCAAGAGAAACTGAATCTAAAACATCAACAGTAAAATTTGATCCATACTCAACATAATTACTTGGAGAAACTAAAACATTCATTTCTTTTTTATCATAAACATTAAAACTTAATCTATTGTTTAAAATTTCATTTCCTAAAATAACATCTGTTGCTTTAAGGTCAATATATGCAGCACCAATATCTTTTGAGATAAATGAAAGATAAATATTTTTTAAAGAGTTTTCAGAAAGTAAAAAACCATCTCTTGAAATTTCAAATAAAGAATTATCATTTATTATTTCATTTTGATAAAGATTATCTGAAAAAGAACCAAATGAAATTAAAGGGAAACTTTTTGAAGTTTCTGCTAAAAGATCTAATTGTTTATTATCTAAAGAATAAAGACTAACTTTTAAAAAATAAGTTTCATCTCTTACAGCATAGAAATCATCTTTTGAAAATTCATTTCCTTTTGAATCAATAAAAGTATATGAAACACATTGAGAACCTTCACAATCTAAAGGAACATTATAAACATCAATATTTACTTCTTTTGTGTCAGCATACAAAGCACCTTTTTGAGGTGAAGAATAACTTTGGTTTAATAAAGAGTCAACTGGATCTCTATAGTATAATTTATTTTCTTCAAATAAAGTTCTATATTTAAAAGTTAATTTTGAATAAGAATCATCTGTAACATTTATTTTTACTTTGATTTGTTTATTACCTAAAGGAACATCACTATCCCATTTAAGTTCAAGCCATTTATTTAAAACTTGAGAAGAACCTTCATTTAAAAGATCAATATTCATTAAACCAGGAAGAGGAGAACTATTATATGTTGTACCATATTTAAAATCATAAATATCCATTGCAGAAAAACCAGTTATACCATAACTCATTTCTTCAACATCAACTTGAGTATCATCACCAGCTCTAATATGTACTTGTCCTTTATAAGTATTTTCTGGGAATAAAACATCAAAAATTAAATAATATTCTTTACCTATTGTTACAAAATTTGATTTAACTCCTTTAGAATCTACAATTCCTGAAAACTCAATTACAGGATAATCTGTTAAATTAACTTCTTTATTAAAATCAAGTCTTATATATCCATCTGACTCAGATTCATCAGCATTAAAATTAATTGAAGATTTATTACCATTAACATCTGTGTATTCAGCATATAAATCTTTATAGCCTTCTGAAATAAAACTTACTTGATCTGTTTCAGATAAATTACCATCAAAAAGAACAGTTCCATCTTTTGTTTTTACAAGTAAAGATCCTGAAGTAAGTTTAAAACCATTTTCATCATAAAGATCTAATTTTATTATTTTAGAAGCATTATCCATTACAAAAATTATTTTATTTTCTCTTAAAGCATCAATTGTAACATCTTCAAAATATTGAACTTCTCCAACTAATGAATATACTCTAAAAGAATCTCCTACTCTTAGAGGTACTGAAAGAGAACCTGTAAGATCAGTTTGAAGAGATGTGTTGTATGGAACTTCTTTTTCATCTTGTAATAATTGATAGATTTTTATAAAAGCTTTTGAGATTGGTAAATTTTTTTCATCAACAACAAAAACAGACAGAATAGCACTATTTGTAACATCTATTCTTTCTAAAGTAAACTCAACTGAACTTTTTTCTAAAAGATCTACTGTTAAATTTTCACAAAGGAAATCTTCTTTACAAGCAGTTACAACAATTGGTGCTTTATCAGAAAGACCAGTTAATTTTAAATTTCCTAAATCATCTGTATTTCCAGAATTAATAATATTATTATTTAAATCATAAACAGTAATTGCAACATCTCCAAGAGATAAAAAATTAGAACCAGATTTTACAAACACATCTAAAAAGTTTCCACCTTCTTCTAAAGTAACATTATAAGTTATTTCAGATTTTGTAATTCTAAAAGAAACTTCAGGATCACTTATAAATGTTCTATAACCTTCTTTTTCAACTTTATAAGAGATTGTAGAACCACTATCAATAAAAGATAAAGCTCTTCCATCAATTGTATTTTTTGAATCTAGTAATTCATCTCCAAGATTATATATACTTACTAAAGCATCATCAATTGGATTTTCTTCTGTATCTAAAACAACAAAAGTAACTTGACTTTTACCTTCAAAAGATAAAGAAGAAATATCCATTTCAATAACTTTTTCTTGATTTTCTAAAGTTATTCTAAAATTTGTTTCTTTAAAATCTTCATAATCATCTGCACTAACTAAAAGTTCAATATCTTTATTCATTGGAACTTCTAAAGTTATGAAATGATCATTTGCAATGTTTACTATGTTTTCTGTAGACTCAGGAGCATTATTAATTGTGTATCTTGCGATTGCAGTTCCTGAAGTAATTATTCCTTTATTATCTCTATCTATTAATCTTATTTTTAAGACACCATACTCTACTAATTCTGAAAAAGTAATTTGTACTTTTTGATCTTTATCAGAAATAATTATTGATTTTGAAAATTCAGGATATCCATCTTTAGTTGATTTAAAAGAATAAGATTCTCCTAATTTAAGTTTTATTTTTTTAACATCATTATCATTTACAGTTCCTGAAAAGATTTCCTTACCAGAACTATTTGTAATTTTTAAAAAAGCATCATTTATTGAAAGTCCAGAATAATCTTTTACAGAAAAAGTTATTGTTGATTGACTGGAAAAAGAAAAGATAATTAAGAAAACAATTATAAAAATTAATAATAATAAAATAGATGCAACTATTGCAAAAGCAGGAAGTCCTTTTTCCTCTAAATAATTGTTTAAATTATTTAATGGTATTCCTTTTTCTGTAAGCCAGTTTGATAAAGAAGAATATTTATCTTCAAGATAGTTATAAAACCTTGAAAAAATATTTTGTTTATTTTCATTCTTTTCATTAGAGCCTAAATTATTTTTATCTTTAACCATATTATTTCTTTATTTATAAATTTATAAATATTATATAAATATTATATATTTATTACTATATAAAGTTTTTTATATATACTGTAAATATACTATAAATAGAAATATTTAAATATTCATTATTTATAGATAAAAAATGTATTTTTATTTAAAAAAAAAGAAAAAAAAAGAATTATTTAGAGTTTGAAACTCTAATAATTGCAACAATTGAAACTACTAATGCAGCTGGAGCTACAAAGTATACTAAATTAACTAAAACTCCTCTTAAAACATCTCCTATAACAGGTATTGCATTTATTGAGTTACTGGTTGCAATAAATGTAATGGATGCAATTAAGAAAAGAGATATATTTTTATCTTCAATGTTTAAAAGACCAACAACTAATCCTAAAATAATTAAAACAGTTGAAAGCCATACTGGATGGTTAATATTGTAAATAAGTCCAAAAATAATAGAAATTAAGATACCACCAAGAAAAGCAAATGCACCAATTTTTTCTAGTTTCATATTTTTAAGTCAACTCCTTCTTTTTAATTTAAAATAATTATATCTAAATTTATTGCTTAATAGGTTAAAAAGCAATTTCATTAGTATTAAATCTATATATACAAAATATTTAAAAAGAGTTGTAAAATTAAAAAATAGTTTTTTGAGTTAAAATTAAAGGGCAGAAAAGAAGAAGGAAAGAAACAAAAAAGTTTTCCTTACAATCTTTTTTTAAATAAGTATTTTTATAATTAAAGGGCAGAAAAGAAGAAGGAAAGAAACAAAAATGTTTTCCTTACAATCTTTTTTTTTAATAAGTATTTTTATAATTAAAGGGCAGAAAAGAAGAAGGAAAGAAACAAAAAAGTTTTCCTTACAATCTTTTTTTAAAGTTTTTTAGAGGGGAATTAAATGACTAAAATAAAAGATAAAAACTTATTTTTAAAAGAAGGAAAAAAGGTATAAATTTTGAAAAAAATGTAAAAAAGGGGTTTTTTACAGTTTTTTTATATTAAAGGGGTTTTTTTAAAGGAAATGATTTTTAAGGGGAAAAATCATTTTACAATAAAGTATACCTTTCTTCCTGCTTGAACTTTTCGTAAGTATCCTTCTTTTACTAGTCTATTAAGTCTTTGAGAAGCTGCATTTGATCCTTTATAATTAAATGCTTCTTGTACTTGTTCTGCATCAACTTTTTGATTTGCTCTTATAAAAGAAATTATTTTATCATCTATTTCTGGTAAGATATTAATTGTATCTTGATCTTGATTTAAATTACTAAATTCTTTACTATTCTTAATAGAAAATTGTAAAGAGTCATACTTTTCATACAAGTCTTTTAATATCTCGTTTGTTCTTTTTCTTTCTTCTAAAAGTTGATGTAATATTACAGAAAGTATCAACGGATCGTTAAACTTCTCTTGGATCTGAATAAGATCATTCAAACCCAGCTCTTTGGTATCTTGTTTTAATAACTTTTCTAAAAATATCTGTTTTGTGATATTGTCATTTTGTGTCATAATATATCATGATAATGTCATGAAAGTATTAAAAGAGCTTCGGTTTAAATTTTTCATAAGAAATAGGTTTTTTGGTTTGAAAATCAAACCAAGTTATGTAGCTTGAAAATTAAGTCTATTCTATCTATTTAAAAGCATTAGTTTACAAGAATAAAATACTTTTATAAATAAAATATATATTATAAATATAGACGATTCTATTTAAAAAGCTTTTTAGTTAATAAAACAAAATAAAAAAAGAAAAAGAAAGAAGATTTAAACTATAAGTTTAAATCAGCTTCTTGGCCAGAAACAATCTGCACCAGGACTAGGAAGTGGATATATAATTGTATTAGATTGAGTAGTTACAAGTCCACTAATTCCACTAGGATAGAAATTTGTAACTGTAAATGTAACATCTGCTCCTGCTGCTGGTACAAAATTAGGATTTATAGGAATTGAAATACTACCTGATCCTATAATAGTTCCAGTTGTGTTATAGTAGGGAGTTACATCTACAGATAATTGATAGTTACATCTATCTATACATGTTGCACTTGCATTAACTTGGAATTCTGAAACACAATAATCTGAATCAGTTGTTGCAGAATAATTAAGAGTATTAATTATTGGAGAACAACCACTCTTTGAAATTGCACTATTATTTGATCTTTTAATAGTACTATATAATCCAGATGACCCTTGAGTTAACTCAGCATTTAAATCATAATTAAAATACTGTGAATCAGTAGTGAAAGTTACACTTGTAGGTGTACCTGATGTGTTAGCTGGAACATAGAAAGCAGTAGTTCTTTTTAAATTTGAAGTACCAGCTTCATATAAACTAACTTGTAAAACACATGCATCAACACCTGCATTTCCTTTACAAACAATTCCATTTATTGTGTGAGAAATATTTTTAATACAACTACCAAAAGGACTTGCATAATATGCAGAATTATTTACAGCACCAATTGTTGCAGAAGTTAAATTAGAAGTTACTCCACAAGTTGCTGTATTTGACCATTCTAATTTATTTAAAGTTGCATTATATGTTAAATTAACTCCATCAATAGGACACTGTCCTGCAGGAGTAAGAATATCTAATTTATTTACAGAAACTGCATTGTTTGCAATTTTAGAATTAGTTACTGCATAATCACCTAATTTTTTATCAATTACAGCACCTGCTTTAATATTATCTGTAGCTACTGCTTCATAATTAATATTTTCAGTATCAACAGCATTTAAACCAAGTTTACCTTGAGTAATAGCATAATTTTGAATCTTTGCTGATGAAACAGAATTATCTTGAAGATGTGAATTATTAATTACATTAGCATTAATTTTACTACTTGTAACTGCACCATCTTGAATTTTTTCAGTAGTAATTGCATTGTTTGCAATTTTTAAATTTGAAATGGCATAATTTTGCACAGAAGAATTACTTACAGAATTTGGATTTGCAATGTTAGCAAAATCAGATACAATAACTCCATGATATGGATTTGGCAAAGTTACTGTAACTGTAAATAATTGATTAGAAACTGGCGGCATTGGTTGACTTGCTGAAAAAACAATACCAGTAAAAATTATTAATGATAAAAAAATCATAAAAATATTTGTTAATTTCATTTTATTTTCCTCCTCTAATATAAATTTTAACTTGCATATGTGTTTCCTGTTTCTAAGGACACAGCATTATAATTTGTAGTACATTGAGACAAACTAGCAGTCCCTCTTACACCTAATTTTACTGAAATTGATTTAGAAGTATAACCAGCAATATCAGAACCAATAGGACCAATAAATATACCATCACTTAAATCTTGTTTAAAACCAGTTTCTGATTTACAAGCAGATTTACCAATAGCATAATTATTTCCATTAGAAGTAACATATGCTATTAAATAAAAATAATTAAAACTGGAACCACTAACATTAACATCACCAGTTATTTTATACATTGTAGGTAATGTTCTATCAGTTGTAAGTGCGTGAGCATTTAAACTAAAAACAACTAAAAACATTACTATGAAAACAGACAAAAAACCTAAATTTTTTAAATACTTTTATGATGAATAAATAAAAATATTAAAATTAGATTAATTTTTAAATAATAAATAGTTATAGATAAGAAATATTTAAATAAATTTTAATTAAAAAAAAAGAAAAAAATAATGTGTAATTAATTACACATATTTAAATTTATTTTACACAAATTGCATAACAAGTGTAATTTTGTGAAATTGTATTTGGATTTTCAACACTACATTCCCATGAAGAAGTTGAAACATCAGGATAACTTCCTAAAACATAAAGAGGTGGATTAGTACCTTGTTGTAAATTAAAACCACCACCAGTAACTACGGAGCCTTCTGGACAAAATACATTACGAATACCAGATGCAGATGGTGGAAGAGTAACTACTTCTGAAATAATTTCTTTAGTTAATAAACCCCATTCAAGAGAGTTTCCTGTTGAATTAATTTTTAAAAATTTATTTGCACCAGGATTACTTGCCCCAATCTTACTTAATACAACTGCATTATTTTGTATTGAGTTAGATGAAACAGAATCTGTATTTGCAAGATTAGATGCATCTGCAACAATTAATCCATAATATGGATTTGGAAGCACAATATCAACACTAAAAACTGAATTGATTACTGGTGGATCTGCAGGAGTTGCAGAAAAAATAAATCCTGATAATAAAACTAAAGAAAATATTAAAAATATAAATTTTGACTTCATAAATAAACTTTCCCCCTCTAACTATAAAGTTCTCCTATATTGTCTGTCATACTAATAGAATTATTTCCAGTTTGACATAAACTTTGACTACTATACTTTTGTATCATTAATCTTAAAGTAAAACTTTTATTATTATAACCTGTAACTTCTGAAGATATTGGACCAATAAATATACCTTGAGTTAATTGATCTTTAAAAACACTATATTGTGCACATTGAGTTTTTGAAACAGGATATAATGTAGTTCCGTTTTTAACAGATGTTACTAAAAAATAATAATTAGTTCCTGGAGAAGGCATATCAATATCTCCTGTAACTTTGTAAATTGTTGGAAGACTTCTAGTAGTAATATCTGCAGAAACATTAATTGCAGAAAAAACTAAAAGTGCTAAAAAAATAAATAAAAAACTTAATTTTTTTAATTTCAATTCAATCACCTATTTTTATAATTATTAAAATATAATAAAATAGTAATACATTAAGTTTATAAATGTTTAGAAAACTTAAAAAGACCTTGCTTCTCTTCTTGGAATCTTAAGACCAAACTTTTTAGTTTTTTCAAGAAAATTTCTAACCAATAAATCAATTTCTTGTATTTTAAGTCTACTTTGTAAATCAGCTTCAATTAATGGTGCAGGATAAATATATCTTTTATTAAAAGAAGAAATAGATGCAATATTTGAAACAATATAATCTGTATATTCTTTTAAAGACATTCCAAATTCCTTAAAATAAATAAATTCTATTCTTAAAGGATAATCCTCTTCTGAAAGTTTTAAATAACAAACATATAAATTATCTACAATTTCTTTTGGAAAATCTTTTAAGATAGGATGTTCTCTTAAATCATCTGTATATCTAAAAACACAAGTTCTTTGATTTTTTGAAAGAAGAGAAAAAACTAAAAAAGAATCAGAAAGATCAAAATTAATTTTATCTTTAAAATAATTATTTTTTAAAATATTAAAAAATCTATCAGCTCTAGAATCTTCAACACACCCTACTAAAAATATTTTCTTAGTTTTAGAAATTTCATAAAGTGAAAAAAATAAAGATAAAAGAAAAGAATAATCTTTATAATATTTTGAATCTTTTGAAGGTTTAGATAAATATTGAGGTATAATAGAACCATCTATTAAAGAAAAATTAACTTTTTTAGATTCCATAATTTCCTTTGAAAGAGAAAGTTCTTTTTTTAATCTAAGAATAGAAGTATTCCAAATAATTTCTTCAATTTCTAAAGAAGAAGTTGTAAGATAGGGTTTTGCAATATTATATATTTTTGGAAAATATTTCACAGAAGAAAGTTTTGAATCTTTATAATTAAATAAAGCTCCTGCTTCTTTAATAATAATTAAATTTGCAAAATTAAATTGTTTATTTACAAAACCAGAATCAACTCCTAAAAATGATAAATTTTGATTTTTTTCAATAACAATAGGATTAATTATATTTTCTTCAGGATTATAAAATGACTTTTGTAAAGAAAAATTATTTTCTTTAAAAATAGATACAACACTTTGATTTTTTTCATAAATCTTTGAAATTAAATTTACAATTTCTTCTTCAATCATTTTTATTCAATCCTTTTAAAAAATTAATAATAATCTAAAAATTTAGAAACAACTTTTAGAAATTTATTTTTATTTTCTTTTAACTCTTTTTTTAATCTTTCTTTACTAAACCATTCTATACTTTTAATTTCTTTTTTATCTATCTTTAAATATTCTATATCACTTGCATCAATTAAGTAAATATAGATACTTGTAAAAAATTTAGCATCTTTATCTTCAGTTAAAATTTTTTCAACAAACTTAAGATCAGTTTCTGAAATAACTAAATTAATTTCTTCTTCAGTCTCTCTTAAAATAGTATCTACGTAGTCTTCATCTTCTTGACAAGTACCTTCAACAGAAGGTCCAAACATGCCAGGCATATAATCCTTTTTTAAAGATCTTTGAGATATAAGAATCTCATTATTTAAATTCTTAATAATTAATACTGATGACCTGTAATAATCTTTTTCTGAAAGATAATTTCTATGCTTACAAGCTATGATTTCATCTAAACTATTAACTATAATTATTTTTTCTTTCTTAGGAGATTTTAGCATACTTAAATCTGAAGAATAAATATTTTTCCTATGTCCTATTCTAACAATTATAATATATTCCTCTCTTACAAAATATAAAATACGATATTTACTAACTCTTAATTTTTTATAATTTTTAAAATAATTTGATAATGATTTCCCTAAATCAGGGTTTAATTTTAATTCATTTAATTTTTTTAATATTTGACATTGAATAATTTTATCTAATTTTTCTAAATCTTTCTTTGCATTTGGTCTTATTTCTAAATTATAAATCATTAATACCAAGTTCCTTTTTTAATTGTTCTAAAGAAATACTTTTTCCATCTTTAAAATCTCTTTCAGCTTCTTGAAATTCTTTAAAAACATCTATTCTTTCTAAAGCACTTACCTTTTCTTCAAAAGCAATTCTTGCAACTTCACTCCATTTAATATAAGAGTGTTTTTTTAATTCTTTTAAAAGATCATCAGGTATACTTAAAGTCATATTAGCCATTTAATAATCACCAAATATATTTAGTTAAGAAATATTTAAAAGATTATGTGTAGTATGTGGCCACACATAATTTAGGAAAATATATTTCCTTTAAAAAAATTACATTGCATCAAGTCTTTTTATTCTTTCTTCAATAGGAGGATGTGTTGCAAACATTCCAGAAAAACTTTTACCTCTAAAAGGATTTGCAATATAAAGATGAGCACTCCCTCTTGAAGCACCTGAAACAGGAATATTAACTCCAGAAATTTTTCTTAAAGCATTTGAAAGTCCTTTAGGGTATCTTGTAATTTGTGCACCTGATGCATCTGCTAAATATTCTCTTTTTCTTGAAATTGACATTTGTATCATTGCAGCAATGATAGGAGAAAGAATTATTAAAAGAATAGCTAGAATTAAAAGAATAGGACTTTTATTATCATTTCCTCCTCTAGAAGCACCACCAAAGATTAAACTTCTTAGAGCAATATCTGAAACCATCATAACAAGACCAAAAAGAACAGTTGCCATTGTCATAACTTTTATATCTCTGTTTTTTATATGAGAAAGTTCATGAGCAATTACACCCTCAAGCTCTTCTCTATTTAAAACTTCTAAAAGACCAGAAGTTACTGCAACTGATGAATTTTCAGGATTTCTTCCAGTTGCAAAAGCATTAGGAGATTTATCTTGAATAATATATACTTTTGGTTTTGGAATTCCTGCAGCCATAGAAAGACCTTCAACTAAATTATCTAATTGCTTATGTTTTGGATTATTATTTGGATCTATTGGTTTTGCTCTTGATGTTGAAAGTACAATTTTATCTCCTGCAAAGTATCCAACTAAAGCATAAATAATAGCAAATAAACCTGCAAAAAATAAAATACCAACACCTAAGTCAGAAAATATAAAATATAAAGCAACACCTATAAGACCTATAAATATAAAAAAAAAGAAAAATAACATATATGTCTTTAAATTATTAACTCTAACTTCTCTATAAAAATCTGTTTTATAAGAATCCATAATTATTTCACCTAATATAAATATATATCTAAAGAAATATAAAAAGATTTATTTAAAGTTTTTTATTTAAGGAAGAAACACATTGAGCCTCAATACCTAATTTATAATTAATACTATTTGCAAAATCTTTAGTAAAACCATGAATTGTAAATACTTTTTTAGGATTTACAACATTTATAAAATCTAATAAAGAATTAAAATCACAATGATCAGAAACATTTACAAGATTTGCTCCTCTTGAATATTTCCAACCTGTAAGAACATATGGAGATATTTTTTTATAGATTTGATGTTCTAAACTTTTTATTAAATTTCTATTCATTAAAGATAAAGGCATTACTAAAACATTTGAAGAATAAATATTATGATCTAAAAGAATAAAATTTAAATTATTGTTATTGGAGTTATATATTTTAGAATATCTATATGTTTCTTTATCAACTAAAGGGGTAATGTTTAGATATTTATTTAAAAAAGCAATTATTTCTTGATTTTTACCTAAAGAATATCCTGCAAGAATTATAAATTTATTTTCAAAGAGATCTTGTTTTATTTTTTTTAATAAATCATCATAAACTAAACTTCTATCTTTAAAATAAAACTCTTCTCTTCCAAAAGTTGAATCAATAACTAAATAATCTGCAATAACTGGTTTTGCACCTTTTAAAAGAATAGAATCTTTTGTGTTAAAATCTCCTGTGTAAAGTAAAGATGTATTTTCAGTTTCAAATAAAAACATTGAACTGCCTAAAATATGTCCAGCATTTAAAGCAGTTACTTTAAAATCGTCTTTAAGAAAATATGGTTTGTTATATTCCATTTCTATAAAATTAAATTTATTATAATCATATCTATTCTCTAAAAGAGAAATAGTTTCTTTTGTTGCAAAAGTCTTTTGAGAAGTATTACAAACATGATCTGTATGTGCATGTGTTAAAAAAAGATATTCATCTAAAGAACAAGCTTTATTTTGATCAAAATTTATTTTTAAATCTTCATGCTTAATACTAAAAAAAAAAGAATAGCTAAAAATGATTTTTAATCAAAATTTAAAATTTATAAAAAAAGAAAGATATGGGGACACCGGGATTCGAACCCGGGTCTACAGGTTTCTCCTATTTTAATTCTATATAAATATAAAATTAAACAAACCTGTATAATATCAATCATCTGTTTTTTAATTATTAAAAAAACATCCTGCGTTCCAGATTACTTTCTAATTTAAAAAATATCTGGAGCCTGTAAGGTTAACCTGGCTACCCCATGTCCCCTTTACCTTATAAATAAATATACACAATAAAGTATTTATATGTTTGTAAAAAAAGAAAAAAAAAGAATTAGAAAGAAACCTTAACATTCTTTCTTTCTTCTTCTGGTGCTTCAAAAAATTCTTCTTTTTTAAAATTAAACATATTTGCAAAGATGTTTGATGGAAACATTTCTATTTTATTGTTATAAATCATAACAGAATCATTATAGAATTGTCTTGCATATGCAATTTTATTCTCAATACCTGAAAGTTCTTCTTGAAGCATTAAAAAATTCTGACTTGCTTTTAAGTCAGGATAATTTTCAACAGCAATATTTAAACCTGATAAAGCTTTTGAAAGTTGATTATTAGCTTTTGCTTTCATACCCATATCAGTCGCACTCATTGCTTGAGATCTTAGTTGAGTTATTTTTGTTAAAGTTTCTTTTTCATGTGTCATATATCCTTTAACAGTTTCAATTAAGTTTGGAACTAAATCAAATCTTTTCTTTAATTGAACATCGATTTGACTCCAAGAATTTTTAACTCTGTTTCTTAATCTTATTAAACTATTATAGATACTAAACACAATTAAAAGAAGTACACCAACTATGATCAAAATAATTAACCAAATTGCCATAATTAATTCCCCCTTTTTTGTGAAATCTATTTAATATTAAAATAAATAGTATATTATATTATGAATAAAAAAGAATAAAAACAAATGTTTTTAATTTTAAAAAAAAAAGAAAAAGAAAATTATCCTACATATAACAATCTTGAGGACAATTTAATGGATTTTCTCCGTATGAATAGTTACAAGTTAAATCACCACAATAAGGAGCTGTTGAAAAAGGAACCTTATATTGTGAAATTTTATCTTTATAACTTATATCTGTTTGTTTTAAATCATTACTACTTAAAGTAATAAAGAAAATATTTGATAAAACAAACAAAGCTGTTGCAATTACGGATACTAAAACCATTCCTTTCTGTCTTTTACTAGGCATAGTTATTCCTCCACTGTATGAATCTTACTAGTTTGAAAGTACTTATTTTTATTAAATTGTAAAGAAAAATATTGCTGTATGATAGTTATTTTTACAATTTAATTTGGTTTTCTAAAAAAAGTCTTTTTTAGGAATAAATGTGTAAATCAAATATATTTTAAAAAGAATGTTTTTGTATTTCAAACAATATTTCTAAATTGGTTTCTAAAACAAAAAATAATTATGTAAAGATAAATTATTAAAAATTAAAAAGTTACTTATATTGAAAAAATCAACTATTTATATACCTAAAGAAAATTTATTTCTACTAAATACACTTGCAAAATTTAATAAAAAAATTATTTTATAGTTGTTGTTTTGCAAGATGTTTTATCTCCAAATTAACAATTAACATTTAAATCAAAAATATAATTAACCATTTCTGATTGCTAAAGAACTAACTGAATTTTGAGATATATAATACCAATCTGAAAAACTACCAACTTGAGTAGGAACTGTTCTATTAGTAGTATCACCTAAACCTAATTGCCCAGCATTATTTCTTCCCCAAGCATATAATTTACCATTCCTAAGACCTAAAGAATGAGTATTACCTGCTGAAACATAATCCCAATCTGAAAAACTACCAACTTGAGTAGGAACTGTTCTATCAGTAGTATCTCCTAAACCTAATTGACCATAATCATTTTGACCCCAAGCATATAATTTACCATTTCTGAGACCTAAACTATGAAAATTTCCAGATACATAATCCCAGTCTGTAAAAGAGCCAACTTGAGTAGGCACTAATATTCTTTCATTTGTGTCATCTAAACCTAATTGACCTTCTAAATTCCAACCCCAAGCATATAATTTACCATTACGAATTGCATAAGATTGATAAGGCCCTGCAGAAACAAAATCCCAGTCTGTAAAAGAACCGACTTGAGTAGGAACTGTTCTATCAGTTCTATCACCTAAACCTAATTGACCATAATAATTATCTCCCCAAGCATATAATTCTCCATTTCTAATACCTAGAGAATAATAACCACCTCCAGAAACAGAATCCCAATCTGTAAAAGAGCCAACTTGAGTAGGTATATTTTTATTTTTAGTATTACCTATACCTAATTGACCAGCATTATTATATCCCCAAGCATATAAAATACCATTTCTAATACCAAGAGAATGTGGACCACCTGTATAAACATAATCCCAATCTGTAAAAGAACCGACTTGAGTAAAAGTGGTAACTAATTTAATATTACCTAATCCTAACTGACCCTCATTACCCCTACCTGTAGAATATAAAATACCATTTCTAATACCTAAAGAATAATTGTAACTTAAAGAAACCATATTCCAATCTGTAAAAGAACCTACTTTTTTTGGAGTTAATCTATTAGAATAGTTATCACCTAAACCTATTCCACCATAAGAATTACTTCCCCAACCATATAACATATATGGTTTAATTATTTCAATAGAAATTGAATCTGATTTAGTTTCGATACTATCTGTAACTTCTAAATTAATTGTATGATTCCCTTCTATTAAACTATTTGATGAAAATTACAAGAAGTTGATAATACACCAGATAAAGAAGAAGTCCATATACAAGAATAAGAACCAATTGAATTTTCTATTAATGAATTAAAATTAATATTAGTATTGTAATTAATGATAACACCATCTAAAGGATTACTTATTGAAACTAAAAATTCAGGCAAATTAATAACATAAGTTTTTTCAAATAATAAACTTTCTTGATAACCACTCTTAAAGGATTTAGCTCTTATAGTATAAGTACCATTAAAAGATAAAGGAATTGGAGTACCATCATAAACACTTCCGGTTGTTAAAGTTGGAGAAGAACCATTAATTGTATACCTTATTTGAGCATCAGAAGTAGTTGTAGATAAAGGTACATTTTGTGCAGAAGTATAAGTTCCTGCTGAAAGTGTACTGCTAGGTGTTGAAGAAATAAAATTAAATATATTTGAAGTTATAACTTCACTTGATTGATAACCAGATCTATAAGCTATAGCTTTTATCTGAGTATCGTTAGTGTTTAAAGTAATAGAAGTTCCTGGAGAGATTTCAGTTCCAATAGTCTCTGTTGGATCTATACCATTTAAAGTATATCTTAACATTGCACCAGGAGTAGTTGTATTTAAAATAACTTGTTGATCGTTATTAAAAGTTCCACCATTAACACTAAAAGTTGGATTTGAAACCATTAATTGAACAGTGAAAGTTTGGGTGGCAATGAAACTGGTTGAATAACCAGAAGCATAACAAACAGCTTTAACAGTTGTTGTTGAAGTTAAAGTTAATGCAGAAGAATAAATGGTTCCTTCTGTTCTGCTTGGATCACTTCCATCTGTTGTATATCTTATGGTGCTTGATGGAGTTGTACAATTTAAATTAACAGTCACACTATTTGTGTGAGTACCACCATTTGGATTAAAGGTTGGAGTTGCTGCTGGAGCATTGATTGTGTAAACACCTGAAGAAACATCACTTGAAGTCCAACCTGTTTTGTAAGTGATTGCTTTTAAAGTAGAAGTTGAAGTGATTGAAGAAGTACTCTCTCCACTATTAATTAAAGTTCCGGTTGTCTGTGTTGGAGTAGAGTTATCTAAAGTATATCTTACTTGAGAACCAGCAACAGAATTAATAGTTACAACTTGAGAGTCTGAATAAGCACCAGGCAAAGGACTAAAGGTAGGTGCATCTAGTTTGAAGGCATAATCTGCTTGAGATACAGAACTTGTAAGATAACCTGACTTATAAACAATAGCTTTTAAGGTTTGATTTCTGGTTACATCGATAGAAGTTCCGATATATTGAGTAGAGGATGAAGTTGGTGTGGAACCATCTGTGGTGTAATAAATCTTATAAGGAGGATAAGTTGTAGTTAATAGATCAACAAAAAAATCCTCATTATATGTTCCTGAAGGACTTGAAAAAGTAGCAGGACTTGCAATTAATTGAACAGTGAAAGTTTGTGTAGCAACAGGACTGGTTGAATAACCAGAAGCATAACAAACTGCTTTTAAAGTTGTAGTAGATGTAAAATTAATTGGAGAAGAATAAACTAATCCGTCTGTTCTACTTGGATCAGATCCATCTGTTGTGTATCTTATGGTGCTTGAAGGTGTGGAACAACTTAAAGTTACATTAACACTATTTGTGTGGGTTCCACCGTTTGGTGAAAAGGTAGGAGTTGCAGCAGGAGCATTAATAGTGTAAACACCTGTTGAAACATCACTTGAAGTCCAACCTGTTTTGTAAGTGATTGCACGTAGAGTAGAGGTTGAAGTGATTGGAACAGTTGACTCTCCACTATTGATTTGTGTGCCAGTTGTTTGTGTTGGAGTTGCTCCATTTATTGTATACCTAATTTGTGCACCATCAACAGAAGTTATTGCTATAGATTGAGAATCTGAATAAGCACCAGGCAAAGGACTAAAGGTAGGTGCATCTAGTTTGAAGGCATAATCTGCTTGAGAAACAGAACTTGGAAGATAACCAGGCTTATAAACAATAGCTTTTAAGGTTTGATTTCTGGTTACCTCGATAGAAGTTCCGATATATTGAGTAGAGGATGAAGTTGGTGTGGAACCATCTGTGGTGTAATAAATCTTATAAGGAGGATAAGTTGTAGTTAATAGATCAACATAAATAATATTATTATATGTTCCTGAAGGAATTGAAAAAGTTGCAATATTAGCAGGAAGAGTAACATTATAATCTGCTTGAGATATTGGACCAGTATTTGAACCTACAGCTGCCATTGCCTTAATAGTTACAGGAGATGATACTGAAATTGGGCTTGAATAAACTGGACTTAAAAGAGTAGGATCAAAACCACTTGTGGTATAATGAATAGTTGCACCAGGATTTGAATTACTTAAAGTAATATTTTGTATTGCAGAATAATCTCCTGCAGGAGGAGTAAAAATAATAGGATCTAAAGGCACAAAGAAACTATAAGTAAAAGTTGAAACTGAACTATCATTATAATTCTCTCTACAAGCAATTGCTTTTATAGTAGAGTCTGTTGAAACAGTTATTGGAGAGGTATATTCTGAAAAAATACCTGAACAATCAGGGGTGGAAGAATCTAAAGTATAATAAATAGTTGAAGAAGGAGTTGCACTTGAAAGCACAACATTAATTGGATCTTCTAAATTAATAGAACTATCAGGAGTTGCAGTTACTGAAGATACTGTATCATAAGAAACTGTATAAGTTCCAGAAGCAATATTAGAATAAATAGAACCTTTTAAAGAAACTGCTTTTATAGTAGTATTTGAATTAATTGAAACAGGAGAACTATATAAATAAGATGATGAATCAGGATCACTACCATCTAAAGTATAATAAATTAAAGAACCAGACTCATTAGAATTTAAAGAAACAGACAGAGGAAATTCAGAAAAATTAAAAGAACCAGGTACAGGATTAAAAACTGGTCTTGAAACAATTGAAGTTTTAGCCCCACTATCTTCCCAACTAAAAGAATATCTAGAAGATGTTTTGGATTGATTATTTTTTGAAACTTCTATAGATAAATAATAAGAATCACCACAAGAACCATTACCTAAATCAATATCTGAAACAATTAAATTATTTGTAACTAATGGATTTAAATTATCTTCAGGAATAATCCTTCATTTAAAACATCATTATCTTTATTTTCAATAATTAATTTATAAGTACCTTCTTTTGATAAAGGCTTCCAAGAAAAAGACAAAAGTCCAATTTTTCTTAAAGTACCTCCAACATCAATAGTTTCACAATCTAAATAATTAGCTTTAACAGAAGTAATTGTTGGGGGTAAAGGACCATCAGTTGAAGAAGAAACATTATCAACTTGTTCTGATGCTGAATCTCTAGATTGTCCACCTAAAGAAACTAAAATAGTTACAATAACAACAGCTACTAATACACCACCACCTATTAATATTAAAGTTTCTAAATTACCTTGACCTTTTTTAGATTTAATAGAATTTATCATTTTTCCCAAATTAAATAATTGTATATAATTAAAAATAACATACAAAACATTTAAAAAGGAATTTAAAAAAATAATTATTTCAAAAATTATCTATTAAATAGAAAAAGGATCTAAATTTAAAAATAAAATTAATAACTTTACTCCAAGAAACAATAATAGCTACTAATATGAATGAAACAATAACTAATAAAATAATTGTTATTAATGGTGATAAAGATTTTTTATTCATAGTTAAATATTTTTTTAAAAAATTAAAAAAAAATAAAGGTTATTTTTTAAAAAATCACCTACTTTCTTCTTCTAACTTTTAATTTATCCCTGCTAGATTTGTTCTTTGATTTTTCTTTTAAAGCATCTCTTGGTTTATTACCTATAGCTCTACTAAGCCTTACAAAACCACTTGATTTTCCTTTTGTAACCCCAAGTTCAGCATACATAGAAAACTTACCATTAGCATTTGGTTTTAAGAAAAAACCAACATTAACATCAGGAACTTTTTTACCTTTCTGACCAAAAACACCTATATAAGGAACAAAAATTTTATCTTTTTTACTTAAATCCATATACCCTTGTAAACCAAAATATGCATTCTTAAGTTTACTATTAGTTTGATTAATAACTCTTAAAGAGCCAGTTAATTTTTTAGACAACTTAAACTCTTGAATAATATCATACTGAGATAATTTTTTACCATCAGGGAAAGTTAAAGAAACTCCTGTAGAAGTTTTTTTAGTTGAAGCAGTTGCTTGTAAAACTATATCTGAAAGCACAAAAGAATTTAGTTTTTGATTATAACCAAGTCTTAAGTCAATAGGAATATTTAAAACCTTTGAAAGATTCATAGCTAAATATATCTGTTCATATGCTTTTTTACTGATAGGCTTATTATCTATTATAAAATTATTACTACCTAGTTCAACACCAACATTATAAGTTCCTTGAAAAAGTTTATTTGAAACATCCTTACCATATCTATATTCAAAATTTGACATTAAAAAATCTAAAGAATTCTTATCCATGTTTTGTATTATAAAAGTATTTGAATGAACAGAATGTCCTGCTGCTTCAATAATTGGAGTTATTGATTTATCTCTAATTCCAGAAAGTTCTTGAGCAGACAATTTACTTGAACCTACAGAAATAGAACCTAAAGCGACAGCTGTTGCTGTTACTTTTTTTGGATCTTTTAAAAAAGATTTTATAAAAGAAACCTTATCTTTAAAGTTAATAACAATCACTTCCTTTTTTCTTTATTTGAAACTAATATTTTTGTTTTAATTATAGTGTCTGGATTTAAACTCATAGAATCAATACCAATTGAGACTAAAAACTCAGCAAAGTCAGGATAATCAGAAGGTGCTTGTCCACAGATACCTATGTATTTCTTTTTCTTTTTTGCAATCTTTACAACATTTGTTATAAGCTCTTTTACAGCTTGGTTTCTTTCATCATAAATACTTGCAACAATTTCTGAATTTCTATCAAGACCTAAAGTTAATTGTGTTAAATCATTTGAACCTATTGAAAAACCATCAAAGATATTTAAAAATTCTTCAGCTAAAATAACATTTGAAGGAATCTCACACATACCAATAACTTTAAGACCATTTTTACCTTGTTCTAAACCATTTTTCTTAAGTTCTGCAATTACTTTTTTAGCTTCATCAAGTGTTCTACAAAAAGGTATCATGACTTCTAAATTTGTAAGACCCATATCTTCTCTAACTTTTTTAATTGCCTTACACTCTAAAGCAAAACCCTCTCTGTAGTTTCCTTGATAGTATCTTGAAGCACCTCTCCATCCAAGCATTGGATTTGATTCAATTGGTTCATATTCTTTTCCACCAATTAAATTTGCATACTCATCTGTCTTAAAATCAGAAGTTCTTAAGATAACTTTTTTAGGATAAAAAGCGGCAGCTATTCTTGCAATACCTTGAGATAATTTATCTACAAAATAATCTACTTTATTACTATACCCTATTGTTAACTTATCTATTTCTTCTTTTACTTTTTTATCTTTTATTTTATTATAGTTAATTAAAGCTAAAGGATGTATTTTTATCCAAGAATTAATAATAAACTCTTCTCTTGCAAGACCTACACCATCTGAAGGTAAGAAAGATTGCTCTAAGGCTTGTTCTGGATTTCCAACATTTAACATTATTTTTGTTTTTGTTGAAGGTATTTTTTTAATATCTTGAATTTCTTTTTTAAACTTTAAAGTTCCTTCATACACAAAACCATAATCTCCTGATGAACAATCAATTGTTATTGGAGACTTATCTTTTATTTTTAAAGTAGCATCAATTGTTCCTACAATACAAGGAATTCCAAGTTCTCTTGCAATAATTGCAGCATGACAATTATTAACTGCTATTGGTGTGTAGTCGCTTGTAAATACAAAGTAAGTATGATTATCTTTTACTGTTATATTGTATACTTCTTTTAAACCTAATTTTGCATTTAATTTAATTCTTTTTTGTCTTAGTTGAGAATCTATTAATTTTTGAATATTTTTCTTAAGAGATACATCTTTAATTTTTGATAAGATTGATTTAAGATATTCTACATCAACTAATAAATCTTTATTTTTTCTATTATTAATCTCTGAATTGAATTTTTCTGAAAATAATTGCTTTGTATTAAAAAACCTATAACCTGTTTTTCTTAAATCTTTACAATTTACTCTTTTTGTATATTTGTTTAAAACATCTAATTTTTCAATAACTTGTATATTTTTAATAGATCTATTTTTTGTAACCTGAACAGAAATTCCAAGTCTTAAGAAAGCAATAATTACCGCTTGATAAAGATCTTCTTTTGAGATATATATGCTAATTCTACCTTTTGAATAAGTTCCATCTCCATCTATCACACCTGCTAAAAAATTATAAACATATTCTTTGTCTGAAGAAAGAATTGTTGAGATTAAAGACTCTCTTTCTTTTAATATTTTTTTAGCAATATCTTTTATATAGCATCTATATACATTTGCTTTTCCAACTACTTTCTTTCCTCTAATCATCCCAGAAGATTCTTTTTTTTCACTTTCTTTTAAGTCATAATTATAGACTTTTTTAAAAGATTCTTTAAAATAATCAATAAAAACTTTTTTTTCTTTAGTTGGTTTTTGTATAAAAAATATACAACCATGTCTATTATCTAAATGAACATGTCCATCTGTAAAAAGCGCACCTAAAACATATCCTTCTTTTGGATTCTTTTTAATTTTACTTAATTGAGGAATAGTTTCAGTAACTAAAACAGACTCATTATTTTTTAACATATCTTGTATTTCAGTATCAACTAATTCACTGTTTCTAATATTTATCATTTTATGATCAGGAGTAACTTTTAAAATATTAGACGTAGCTCTATTTGTTTGAGTACAAGAGACAGATATTAATTGGTCTTTCTTTTTCATTACATCTGTAATAGTTTTCCATTCTATTTTTAATGTTTTTTTATTAAGAGAAGGAGTTTTTAAATTTTTAAATCTATTTTCATAAATTTCTTTAAAAGTTAATAAACCTTTATCTGTTAAAATTTTTGTATCTCCTGAAAAACAAGTTTTTCCTCCTTTGTTTGTAACAATACCTGAAGCAATTTTCATAATAGGTACCCAATCAGGATCTGTCATTTCTGTAATTAAGATATCTCCTTTTTTAAATTTATTAATATCTTTTACATCTTTAATAATTGAAGCATTTCCTGTTGCTATTTTTTGACCAATTGAAATACCTGTAACTATTGCTTCTTTCTCTTCTAAAATAGAATAGGTTTCAATTTGACTTAAATTTTTATTTGATTGAACTGTTTCAGGTCTTGCTTGAACAATATATACTTTTTTTGTAACACCATCAATTGCCCATTCCATATCCATTGGTTTATAGTGTCCTGCTTTTTGAGAATAATAATCTTCAATAATACAAGCCCATTTTGCTAAAGTAATAACATCTTTATCAGTTATACAAAATTGATTTCTATGATTAATATCAACATTTATGTTTTTAACAGGTTTATTACCTTGAGTATCATAAACCATTTTTATTGCTTTTTCACCAAGTCTTTTTGAAATTATAGCATTCTTTCCTTGTTTTAATGTAGGTTTAAAAACCATAAATTCATCAGGATTAACAGCACCTTGAACAACATTTTCTCCAAGACCATAAGCACCATTAATAACTACAGCATCTCTAAAACCAGTTTCTGTATCTATTGAAAACATAACACCTGAAGATGCTAAATCACTTCTTACCATTTTTTGAACAGTTATTGAAAGAGCAACTTTTGTATGATCAAATTTCTTTTCAACTCTGTAAGCTATTGCTCTATTTGTGAAAAGTGAAGCAAAACATTTTCTGCAGGCATCTAAAAGCTCTTCAGGGCCTCTAATGTTTAAATAGGTTTCTTGTTGTCCAGCAAATGAAGCATCGGGCAAATCTTCTGCAGTTGCAGAAGATCTTACAGCAACATCAAGTTCTTTTGTTTTTTCTTGCTTTGATAAAGAATAATAAGCATCAATAATTTGTTTTTCAAGATCTTGAGGGATTTCTGCAGTTCTAATCATTTTTCTTATTTTAGAACCTTTTTCTGAAAGTTGTTGTAAATTATTTACATCTAAATCTTTTAAAGTAGATTTTATCTCTTGTGAAATTTTATCTTTTTCAAGTAAATATCTATAAGCATCAGCAGTTATTGCAAAACCATTAGGAATTGAGACTCCTTTTTTAGTTAAATTTCTATACATTTCACCTAAAGATGCATTTTTTCCTCCAACAATAGGAACATCTTCAATTGAGATTTCTTTAAACCACAAAATATATTTATCTTTATTCATATTTTTTCACACCTACATTTATTTTTAATAATAATATATACCTTCTATTTTAAAAGGTTTATCTTCCACCGGCACCGCCACCACCACCACCTCCACCAAAACCTCCTCCTGAACCTGAAGAAGAAGTTGATGAAAGAGTATTTAAATTTGAAAAACTATTTGAAACAATAAATGAAGAATATACACCAAGTCTTGAATTATTATTAAAACTTTCTAAATTTAAAGATTTAATGTTTTTTAAAACTGTTCTTGCAATACCAAAAGAAGTTGCATAAACTAAATATTCTTCCCAAAGAATAACATGCTTTGGAGGATGGTTTTTAATATCTGAAAAATCAGTAATATATTTTTTAAAACCATTCCATTTAAGATTAATTATTCTTCCTTCTTTTGTAAATCTACCAAATATTCTTGAATTAATTAAAAATAAAGTAGCAACAAATACTAACATAAGAAAAATAAATAAAAGTGGCATTCTATTTATAATTATCATAGTATATATAAAAATACCAATTAAATAAAATCCTGAAAAAATACTTGCAAACTTTTTTCCTTTCCTATTATAAATTTCTTTATTCTTATAGAATTTAGTATCATAATCCTTTTCAATTTCTGTTGCCATCTTTCTAAAATCATTTAACATTTGAGTAGATCTTTTATAATTATCTATAATATTTCCATTTAAAACATTATGACCTTTCAAACTCTTAGAAATATCTAAAACATTAAATTTTTCATTTTTAAAATATTTAAAAATAAATTGATCAATCTTTGAAACATATTCTGGTAGAGAAATTTCTTTTTCTGTTCTTGTTAAAAAATAACTTTCATCTTCCTTATCAAGTAAATATTTTTCTTTCCAAACAAGATACATTATTCCTGATGAAAACCAATTTTGAGAAAATTTTTCATTTACAAAATAATTTGCAAATAAAGGATCTTTATTATCAGGAAGTTCTCTATAATATTCTTCAAAGAAACTAACCTCTTCTCTGGAAAATTCTTTTGAATATTTTTTCCAAATTAAGAAAAATACAATGAAAGGTATTAATAGATATAAGAAAATTATAATTATTTGATTAAATGTAGATAAAGGAGTTGTTGATTTTATATATTCATCATACTCATTTTCCCAATCTTTTTCTAAATTTTTAACATTATTAGAGGTTGTTGAATCTAGTTTTATTTTATCAGATTTTATAAGATAATTACTAGGCATTAAAAGATTAATCTCAACTGGTTCTTTTGGCAAAACTTTCTTTGAAAATAACATTTTATTATTAACTATATCTAAATTATAGTTTTTTGAATGAAGAAAATATTCTGTATTATCAAAACTATTAGGAATTGTTAAAGAAATATTTAAATTTGTAGAATAATCAGTTTCTTTTCCATAAAGTTGATAATAAAATTGAAATATGCCGTCTTGTAATTGATTTATAACATTTACAATATCATAAGAAAAACTTACATTAATAGTTTCATCACAATAATTACTTTTTAAAACAAGTTCTTGATCTCCTGAAGGAGTATCTTTTTGATCATGTCTAAAAAAACATTCTTTTCCATCACAAGAACCACTTGCATTTAATATTTGTAGAGAGGTTGGTTTTTGAAGATAAAGTTCTGTATAACACCCCTCTAAAGTATAAGTTAATTTTTCTGAAACATTTACTTGTCCATCTGTATTAATCACATAATCTATAGAATAATTATCTATGGATAAAGACCTTGCAAATGTAAAAGAAGGTAGTAAAAGAACTACTATTAAAA
>Ga0334893_1000824_pt1 | contig 35610 bp, 35 predicted proteins | sample GraSluR3_MG_5_FD_207218 | JGI IMG/M metagenome (GOLD analysis project Ga0334893, IMG submission 207218) | Sludge microbial communities from methane-producing bioreactor in Wageningen University, Netherlands - Granular Sludge_09_05-R3 | ecosystem: Engineered > Bioreactor > Anaerobic >...
ACAATGCCCAAAGCAGATAAAAATAAATACAAAACAGGAATAGGATTCATGAACCAAATCTACAACCGTTCACAACGCTGGGGAAACTCCATAAAAAACAACTAACAAATTGACACTGACGATTGTATGGATATTTACTGTCCTCATTGTTCTAAGTTAATTGTTTTTAAAAAATTGTTTATGTGTGGTAGTGGCACTTATGAATGTGAATGTGGATTTAAAAGACCAGAACTTAATATAAAAATTACAGATGTAGATTTTCATCCTGATAAATGGCTTTTTACAATTAAAGGAAATCCTTATAATTATTTCCTTGAAAAATCATTTGAATTTGAATTTGATTGTACTTTTCCCCCATTAGGATTATATAATTTATATAATGGGCTTGCTGCAATAGCTACCTATGCATCTTTTACTTCAGCCCCTGAAAATATTGAATATATTGTAAATAAAGTATTTAAGGGATTAAATAATTCTATTTTGCCTCCTGGAAGATTTGAAGTTTTGAATTATGAAAATAAAGTTTTAGGCATTGGCCAGGGGGATAATGGTAATGCTTTAAAAGCAAACACTGAGTTTTTAGAATCTTATATTCTTCAGGATTCAAGGAAAAGACAAGATTTAAATATAGAATATATTTACACTACTCCTGATGAAAATGAAGAAGAAATTTTTGAAGATCATTTAAGTTCTTTAAAATCTATTAATCCATCAAAGATATATGTTCTTCCTGGAAGAAATTCAGTAACTATGGGTAAAGAATATTATGAGCTTATTAATAAAGATTTTAATGCAGAATTTTATCCTATAAGTTATAAAAATCTTGATGATAGAATAAAAAAAGTTTATGAATTAGTTAATCTTTCTAATGCTGATTATATTATTGCTTCTGGATGTGGGGAAGAGATTTTATTTTGGGAAAAACTTAAAAAAAATTTTATTAAAACTTAGTGTATAAAAACTCTTTATATTCGCTGATATTATAAATTTTTTAATGTATTTAGATTAAAATAATTATTTTTTGTAAATTTTAAAACTTAAAAATAAATATATTTTTTAAATAATATTAAATAAATCAAAAATTAAAATAAATATGTAAAAATATTTAGTGATTATCATGCTTCAAATTGCTGTTACTGGAAAACCAAACGTTGGGAAATCATCATTTTTTAATTCAGCCACATCATCTTCTGTTGAGATGGCTAATTACCCATTTACTACTATAGATGCTAATAAAGCTATTGGTTATGTAGTAAGTGAATGTCCTTGTAAAGAATTAGACTTAAAATGTAATCCTCAAAATTCTGATTGTGTAGATGGGAAAAGATTAATTCCTATAGAATTGATTGATGTTGCAGGTTTAGTACCTGGTGCACATGAAGGAAAAGGATTGGGTAATAAATTTTTAGATGATTTAATGCAAGCAAAAATTTTAATTCATGTTATTGACGCTTCAGGATCTACTGATGCAGAAGGTAATCCTGTTGGTGAAGGAGAACATGATCCCTTAGAAGATTTAGAGTTTATGGAAAACGAAATCGTCATGTGGTTATATGGAATCATAAACAATAATTGGGATAGGCTCATTCGTAAAATTGGGGCTGAAAAATTAGATGTTTCAAAAGTTCTTTATGAACAACTTTCTGGTACTGGAATATCTTTAGAAGACATTGTTGAAGCTAAACGAAATATTGAATCTGATTTTACTAAATGGGATGATAATGATTTAATTGAACTTACAAGGAATATTTTAAAAATAGCTAAACCAATGTTAATTGTAGCAAATAAATCAGATCTTCCAAGTGCTGATGAAAATATTAAAAGAATTAAAGAAAAATATCCGAATGTCATTCCAACTTCTGCTGAATCTGAAATTGCTCTTATTAAAGCTAATGAATCTGGTTTAATTGAATATATTCCAGGAAACTCTAATTTTAAAATATTACAAGAAGATAAATTATCTAAAGGTCAAGCTAATGCTTTAAAGTATATCAATGAAAATATTTTAAAGAGATATGGTGGAACAGGTGTTCAAACTGCATTAAACCAAGCTATTTTTGAATTATTAGATATGATCGTTGTTTATCCTGTAGAAGATGAACATAAATTTACAGATCAAAAAGGAAATATTCTACCAGATGCAATTTTAATTAAAAAAGGCTCTATTCCTCGAGAACTTGCTTATGTAATTCATACAGATATTGGTGAGAAATTTTTACATGCTGTAGATGGTCGTAAGAATATGAGGGTATCAAGTGATTATGAACTTGAAAATGGGGATATTATTAGTATTATTACTAGTTAAGGTGATTAAATGCATCCAAGACCAAGTCCAATAGCTGCATCTTTATATACTTTAAGAGATATGGATGCAGATGTAATAATTATGCATGGCCCTCAGGGGTGTTGTTTTAGAACTGCAAGGCTTCTTGAAGGTGATGGTGTTAGGGTTTTAACAACATCTATGGCTGAAAATGATTTTATTTTAGGAGCTGGAGAAAAATTAGAAAAAACACTAAAAAAAGCTTATGAGATGTTTAGCCCAAAATTAATAGGTATTGTTGGAACATGTGCTAGTATGATTATTGGAGAGGATTTAAAAAGTGCTATTGAAAATGTTGATTTAGATTGCACAGTTCTTCCAGTTGAATCTCATGGTGGTTTTGGTGAAGGGGATAATACTGAAGGAGCTATTCTTGTTTTAGAATCTGCTCTTAATAAAGGTATTATTAATGAAAATGAAGTGAATCGCCAAAGTAAAATGTTAAAATTAGCTACAGAAATAGAAAAAACAAGAGGAATGGCTCAAGGAAAATATATTAAACCAAACTTCGGAGATAGTAAAGAAAAAATAGCTAAAATTATTATTCAAGCTATTAAAGATGATAAAAAAGTAGCTTTTCTTTTAAATTCTAAAAAAGAAACATCTTATTTGTTTGCTGATATTTTAAATTTTGATTATAAATTGATTAATCCTAATAATAAACCAATTATTTTAGCTAATTTAGATGATAACATTGGACTTTCAAGAATCAAAAAACATGCAAATAACATCAAAAACGAATTAAATGATAAAGGAGTAGTTATTGATTACATTACTGGTGGATTAGATGAATATCCTACAAGTGCACTTAAAGGGGAAGAATATTTAAAAAACCATTCCGTTGATTTAATTGTTGTTTGTGGTGTTCCTCATGCATTCCATATTGAAGATTTTGATGTAGAATCTATTGCTGTTACTGATGGTCCTCGACTTGTAGAACCTTTAAGAAATCTTGATTATGATCATGTTGTAGCTGAAGTGGATGCTCATTCAAAGACTTTAGGTACGGATTCTATTGTTGATTCAGATTTTGGATTAATGATTAGATCAGCTATTGATTGGCAGGATTAGTGTTTAAATGGTAACTATTATTGATTATAAAAGTGGAAATTTGAAAAGTATTTCCAATGGATTTAAAAAAATAGGTACTGAATCTGAAATCACAAGAGATATTGAAAAAATTGCATCAGCAGAATTTTTAGTTTTGCCTGGTGTTGGAGCTTTTGGAAAAGCAATGGAAAATATAGAACCATTTAAAGAACTTATTGTTGAACATGTAAATGATGATAAACCATTTCTTGGAATCTGTTTAGGTCAACAGGTATTAATGTCTTCTAGTGATGAAGCTCCAGATGTAAATGGATTAGATTTGTTTAAAGGACATGTTGAAAAAATACCTGATGGAAGAAAAATTCCTCATATGGGTTGGAATCAGTTAAAAATTTATAATAATTCTCAAATTTTAAATGGATTAAATAATGATTTTTTTTATTTTATTCATTCTTACCATGTTGTTCCTGATGATGAAAATATAATTGCAGGATATTGTGATTATGGTGTTAAAATTGTATCTGCACTTTCAGAAAATAATTTATTTTCAACTCAGTTCCATCCAGAGAAAAGTGGATTACAAGGACTTAAAATATTAAAAAATTTTGTTAATTTAAAATATTAAAATATAGGTGTTAAAATGGATTTAGAAGGATTTGTAAGGGATAAAATTAATGGTGATATTAATAAAATTAATTTAGAGGATATATTGTCTAGTAGAATCCGAGAATATAAAAATTTAAATGAGGATGAATCTATTTTAATGGCTAAAGCTGTTATTGATGAAGTTGAAACTACTTTAAACTTGTCTAATATTGATGATGAATTTTTAAAAGATATTATTTCTGTTCCTAAATCTAATGTATCAATGGGAGAGATGGGTGTTGGATCTCGTGGTGCAGGGGATTTTTTTACTCATAGAAAAATAGCTGAAATTGTTGCAAGTACTAATACTTCTTCTCTTGTTAACCCTACAGAACAAGATGATGGAGGAGTTGTTAAGGTTAAGTCTCCTAATGATGAAGTTTATGTAACTACAGCAGTTGATGGGATTCATTCTCGTTTAAGTGAATATCCGTTTCTTGGAGGATTTCATGTTGCAAGAGCTACACTTCGTGATGTTTGTGTAATGGGTTCAGAGCCAATAGCTATTTTAAGCGATCTTCATCTTGCAGATGATGGGGATGTGGGTAAATTATTTGATTTTACTGCAGGTGTTGCTGCTGTTTCAGAACTTGTTGATGTTCCAATTGTTGCTGGTAGTACATTACGTGTTGGTGGGGACATGGTACTTGGAGATAGACTTGTTTCTGCAGTAGGTAGTGTTGGTGTTTCTAATTATCCTCCCACAGCAAGAAAAGGTGCTAGTCCTGGAGATGTAATTTTGATGACTGAAGGGTCAGGTGGTGGAACAATAACAACTACTGCTTTATATAATGGATTTTTTGATGTTGTTTGGGATACAATGGATGTTGATTTTATTAAAGCATCTAATGCTCTTTTTAATTCAGACTTAGTTAAAGATATTCATGCAATGACTGATGTAACTAATGGTGGTATTCGTGGTGATGCCCATGAAATAGCTAGTACTACTGGTCTTGGTTTAGAATTTTATAAAGAGAAAATTGAAGAAATGGTAGCTCATAATGTTTTCAACATGTTAAAATCATTAGATATTGATCCATTAGGTGTTTCTATAGATTCATTAATGTTAATTGTTCCACTAGAACTTGTTAACGATGTAAAAAAAGTAATATCTTCTTCAGGTGTTAATATAACTGAAGTTGGAAAAGTTGATAATGGTGATGGAGCTCGTATTATTGATGAGGAGGGTAAGTCTCAAAAATTTTTACCATTATTTAGAGAAGCAGCATATACAAAAATTAAAAAGGTTGTTGGAGATACTACTCCAGAAGACTTTGAAATAATGAAAGAAAAGGTTGAAATTGCTTCTCAAAAAGCTATTTCTAAAAAAGAAAAAGTGATAAAACACATACTTGAAAATTAACACTTAATAAATTTTTATTTGTTTTTAAATTAATTCATATCTATGCTTAAAAATAATGAAAAAGGAATTTTTTCTATAATTGATGGAATCTTTGCAATTACTTTAATATTTATTGTATTTTTATTGTTTAACTATATGATAGACTTCCAACATGATTATTCAGGATATACAAATGATTTTAAAGATAGTCAGGATTATATGGAATTATTGTCTAATAAAATTAATTTTGAAGATAAATCTATTTTAGAAAAATCAGAAAATATTTTAAAAAATAATAATAATTCAAAAAAATCAATAGATGAAGTATCATGTTTAATTAATGAATCTTTTAATGATTTACAGATAGAATCTAATTTTTTATTTACTGAAACTAATTATTTAAAAAGTTATCCAATTTTACAATCAGGAAATATTAATGATGCTCAAAATATCTCTGTAGCTATTCGAAATATAGGTGATTATTCCTTTGTTTTATATATTTGGTAAATTAAAAGCTTAAATACTAAAAGATTAAAAATTATTATTGTTAATAGAATTTTAAATAAATGTTTTATTTATAACTTTTTTACATTAGCCCTGGTGGTGTAGTTTGGATAACACGTAGGACTGCGGATCCTATTCCCCGGGTTCAAATCCCGGCTAGGGCATTTAATTAACTTTTTTAAATTTATTTTTTATGATATTATGTTAAATGCTAAAAATTATGTAACTAATGATAAAGGAATTGGGGGAACTATTAGAAATCGTTATGAAGATTTTTATGTTGAAGAAATTCCTGAAACATGCCCTGAAGGTGAAGGACCAAATATTTGGATTTGGATTGAAAAGATTGGCAGAACTACTTTTGATGTTCTTTTAGATATTTCAAGAGATTTACATATTGATAGGAAAAGAATGGGTTTTGCTGGAATGAAAGATAAAAAAGCTATTACTCGTCAATGGATATGTATTGCTAATATGGATTCAGAAAAACAATTTGAAGAAATAAATAATCTTAAAAATGATGTTTATAAAACTGAATTCTTAAAAATCACAAGGGGGAGAAAAAAGTTAAGAATGGGTCAACTTAAAGGAAATAAATTTAAAATCTTAATAAAAGATATTGATGATATTGAAGAGGCTACTGTTAATGCTAATAATATTTTAAAACAATTAGAAATCACTGGTGTTCCTAATTATTTTGGATGGCAAAGATTTGGAAAACCAAGAACAAATACTCACTTAGTTGGTGAAGCTTTAATACAAAATGATTTAAAAGAAGCTGTTAGAAGATATATTGGTAATCCTTGTCAAGATGAAAGTAATGATTCTCAAATAGCTAGAAGTCTTTATGAAGAAGGTAAACTTCAAGAATCATTAGAAAAAATGCCTAGAGGTATGCGTTATGAAAAGATGATGGTTCGTGAACTTATTAAAGATTCTAAACGTGGTGAATTAACAGATAATTCTTATAAAAAAGCATTAAATTCTCTTCCTAAACCAATTCAGAGAATTTTTGTTCATGCTTATCAATCATATTTATTTAATGCGGCTGTTAGTGAAAGAATAGCTATGGGAATCAATACCTATGTTGAAGGGGATATTATAATTGCTAATGATGAGAAGATTATTCGTGATAAAACACCTGCTGAATTTCAAAATTTAATTGATAAGTTTGAAGCTCATCCAACATCTCCATTATATGGTACAAAAGTTCCATTTGCAGGTGAAAAAGTTGGTGAAATGGAAGAAAGTATTTTAAATAGTTATAATCTAAAAAGAGAAGATTTTGAAGTTCCTAAAATGCCACGTTTAGGTAGTCATGGTTTAAGACGTTCGATGAGATTTAAAGTTTGGGATGGAAAAGCTATTTCTACAGATGAGGGTGTTTTAGCGGAATTTTCTATTAATAAAGGTTCATATGCTACAGCTGTTTTAAGAGAAGTCATGAAAATTGATGTCGTTTAATTAATTCTATTTTGAAATTCTTTTAAAATATATTAATTAGTTTTTATTTTTTTAAACATGTTAACTGGGGTAATAGCTATTTTAATTTTATTAATCCCTATTGTTTTTGGATATTATAGGGTTATTTTAAAAACTATTTAATTATATGATCTTTTACCTGATTTTGATAATTTAAAGGAATGTTTATAGATAGAATTAAATTTTTCCTTGTTAAGGTGGTATATTTTATTATTCTAGCTATTTTCTTAATCATAGCAGCTATATTTATATTTAATATTAGTTATTCTTCATCATCTTTTATTAATTATGAATTTTTTAATTCTAATAGTTTAATTTTAGTTATATGGATAATAATAGTTATTTTAGGTCTTGCTTGGAATTTGTGCATATTTCTTTCAAATAATTGCAGTTAATAATCTAATAAAAAATAATGGAAAATTATCTTATGGGTTTAAATTTAGAGAAATATTAAATAAAATTACTTATTTTAAGTTTTTAGACACAGTAATTTTTGCAAATATTATTTGATTAATTATTACTCTAAGTTTTGAAGCTATATTTATGACTTTGAATTTTGGTTTAGCACTTATTCCAATAATAAGAGTTATTTTAGCTTTTATTATAAATTTTATTTTATTAAACACTGTTGAATCATTTATATCCATATTTCTATCTAGAACATGGGGTCTTCTATATAATGAATGATACTTAAGACTATATAATTTTTATTTCTTTTAAATAGCTATTTTTAATTTTAATGTATTTAATGGGATGTTTAATAATATTTATTATTTAAAGCAACTTTTATAAAAATCACTAATCATCTTTCCACACACATTAAATTTATTAAAAGACATTTGTATATACTTAGTAATTATTTTGTATATATCTTGTATATAAAGTAGTGTTTTATTTCATTTAAATAAATTTACATGAGAGAAGAAAATTTACTTAGTTTAGTGGCATATGTGAGAATTTCTAAGTATCGTTTAAAAGTTCTAAAAAGCATTGGGAATGATATAAAAATGCCAAGAGATATTGCTAAAGAATCTAATTTAAGGCCTAATCATGTTTCATCAACATTAAGAGACCTAAAAAATAAAAAACTAATTGAATGTATTAATGAGGATGTAAGAAAAGGAAGAATATATCGTGCTACAGAATTAGGTAAAGAAGTATATGATATTATTGAAAGGGAATAATAAATAGGATTAAAGTTAAAATATTGTTTAGATTAATAATAATTCTGAAAATTAATTTAATAAACTTAACAGTAATATTTTTAAATCAAATAATTATATATTCATTAAAATTTATATCTTTTTTATAAGTTGGATATTATGATTAATTGTAGAACTATTTCAAAAGGTATAGCAAAAGGAAAATTAATTGTTAGTCAGGAACCTTTAAGTTTTTTAGGTGGAGTTGACTCTGAAACAGGTGTTGTTATAAATCAAAATCATGATTTAAGTGGAAAATCAATTAAAGATAAAATTTTGTTTATTCCTGAAGGTAAAGGTTCAACTGTGGGGTCATATGTTATTTTCCAAATGAAAAAAAATAACACTGCACCTAAGGCTATAATATGTATTAAAGGTGAACCTATTATAGCTACAGGAGCAATTATGTCTAATATTCCTATGGTAGACTCCCCTTCCTCAACTGAGGAATTAATTAATGGTGTTGAAGTTGAAGTTAATGCTGATAAAGGCGAAATTACTATAATTTAAGGGATTTTTATGTCTCAAATATTAATAAATAATATTAATTTAATTAATCCAAATATTGATATTTTAAATAACTGTAACATTCTTATTAAAGATAATATTATAAAAGAAATTTCTAAAACTAAAATTAATACTTCAGATAATGTTAAAATTATTGAAGGTAATGATAATTATATTCTTCCTGGTTTTATTGATATGCATAATCATATTATGGCTAATGGTTTTGATAAGGTAGACTATATGAAAAATCCATTAGCTATGCATTTTTATAATGCATTAGATAATATGAGACTTACTTTAGAATCTGGTGTAACAACTATTAGAGATTGTGGACTAGCAGATTATGGTGTTAAAATAGCTAGTAATAATAAATTATTCCCTTCTCCAAAATTACAAATTTCTGTTACTGCTTTATCAATTACTGGGGGGCATTATGATCATTATTATAATTCTGGTTTCGATATGGAATTATTGTATCCTGGAATGCCAAAAGCTATTTGTGATGGTGTGGAAGGAGTTTTAAAAAAAACTAGAGAAATAATAAGGGCTCGTGCTGATTTTATTAAAGTAATGGCTACAGGTGGGATAATAAGTGATAATGATTCTCCTGATGTTCCTCAATTTAATAAAAAAGAACTCAAAACAATTTTATTTGAAGCAAAAAATAAAGGGCTTAAAGTTTCAGCTCATGCTCATGGATTAAGTGGAATTAATAATGCAATAGCTGTAGGTATGGACTCAATTGAACATGGGACTTTTATTGATAAATCATCAGCTATAAAAATGAAAGAAAAAGATATTGATTTAGTTCCTACTTTATTAGTTATTGATACTTTAAATAAATGTTCTTCTTTAGAAAAAGAAAAGAAATTACAAGTAAAAGAATTAGCTAAAGTACATAAAGAAAATATAAGTTTAGCTTATGATGTAGGTGTAAATATTCTTTTAGGGACTGATTCAGGTGTTATTTCTCATGGAAATAATCTTAAAGAATTAGAATTATTAACTAATGTGGGATTAGATGAAAATGAAGCTATTTCATCAGGTACTATTGGAGCTGCTAATTTTATGAATTTAGCTGATAAGATAGGATCTATTAAAAATGGTAAAATAGCTGATATGATTCTTGTTAATGATAATCCTTTAGATAATATAAAAGTTTTAACAAATCCTGATAATATTAACCTAATTTTACAAGATGGAGATATTGTTAAAAATCTTGATGTCTATTGAAATTTAAATATAATTTTTAGACATGCCAAAATATTTATCTTAGTTAAATAATATATTATTTAGACATGCCAAAATATTTATCTTAGTTAAATAATATATTATATATTAAATATTATAGGAGTGTTTATTATGTCAAATGATAATTGTGAAATAAAAGTTAATGGATTAAAATGTAATTCTTGTGTTTTAGCTGTTGAAAATTCTTTAAAAGAATTAGATGGTGTTGATGATGCTAAAGCAGATTTAGAAACTGGTATTGTAAAATTAGATTATGATAAGGATAAAGTTTCTAATGGAGATATTGAAGAATCTGTGGAGGACGCAGGTTTTTCAATGGAAAAATAATTTAAAATGGTAAAATGTCTAAAATTAAAGATATGGATGTTCCAATTGAAGGTATGCATTGTGCCTCCTGTGTTTTAAATTTAAATAAGAAATTTGAAAAAATTGATGGTGTTGAAAAAGTCAGTGCTGATTTAAACACTAATAAGTTACACTTAGCAGCGGATTCTAAAAAGCTGTCTTTTGATGAAATTAATGAAGCTGTTGAATCATTAGGTTTTAAAACTAGAACTGATGAAATTATATTACAGATCGAAGGTATGCATTGTGCTTCTTGTGTTATAAATGTAGAAAAAGCTTTAATGAATCTTAATGGCGTATTTAAAGCTCAAGCAGATTTAACTTCTAATACTGCTACAATTTTATATAATAAAGATAATGTTACTCTTGATGAAATGGAGGAAGTGATTAATTCTTTAGGATTTAAAGTTTTAGGAATCAAAGGACAATCTGATGTAAATGAAGAAGAAATTTATAAAGCAGACCTAAAAGATAAAAGAAATAGGATTGTTGTAGGAATTATTTTTTCAGCTATTCTAATGATTCTAATGTATGTACATGTAGATATTTTTGGACTTTCAATGGGACTTCTATCTCTTATAATTTCTATAATTCCTTTTATCTATGTGTCATTACCTATTTTAAAAGCAGGATTCAATGGATTAATACATAAAAATCTTAATATGGATGTTATGTATTCTATGGGTATTGTTGTTGCTTTTATATCAAGTGTTCTTGGAACATTTCACATTGTATTGGATCATACATTCATGTTTTATGAATCAGCTATTATGCTCCCCTCTTTTTTGCTTATTGGTAGGTATTTAGAAGCAAAAGCTAAAAATAAAACTTCTACAGCTATTAAAGAATTAATAGGTCTTCAGCCTAAAAATGCCATATTACTTATTTTAGATGAAAATGATAATGTTTTAGAGGAAAAAACAATACCTATTTCTGATATTAATATTGATGACATTTTAATTGTAAAGCCAGGAGATAAAATACCTGTTGATGGTGAAATTTTTGAAGGAAATAGTTATATTGATGAATCTATGATTAATGGTGAGCCTATTCCTAGAACTGTTAAAAAAGGAGATAATATTTTTGCAGGAACTATTAATCAAGATGGTGTTTTAAAAATTATTGCTAAAAAAATTGGAAAAGAAACTGTACTATCTCAAATAATTACTTTAGTAGAAAAAGCTCAAAGTTCAAGACCACCTGTTCAAAAAATTGCTAATACAGCAGTTAGCTATTTTATTCCAGTAGTTTTTGTTATAGCTATAGTTACTTTTTTAACATGGTATTTTATTTTAAATTCTACTTTATTATTTGCATTAACTACTTTAATATCTATCTTAGTCGTTGCATGTCCTTGTGCATTGGGTCTTGCAACTCCAACAGCAGTTACAGTTGGAACAGGTAGGGCTGCAGAATATGGTATTTTGATTAAAGATGGTGATGCTTTAGAAAACACTGGAAAAGCTAATGTTGTTGCTTTTGATAAAACAGGCACAATTACAGAGGGGAAACCTGTTGTTGATGATATTTTATCTTATGATTTTTCTAATGAAGAAACATTAAAATATATTGCAAGTCTTGAAAAAAATTCTAATCATCCAATAGCTAAAGCTATTTTAAATAAAGCTAGGGAAATGGATTTAAAAATGTTTGATGTTGATGAATTTGAAAATTTATCTGGTAAAGGGATTTATGGATCTGTTGATGGAGATGATGTTTTAGTTGGTAATTTAACTCTTTTAGAAAGTAGAAATATATCCATTAATGGAGATGTTTTAAAAGATTTTGAAAATTTAGTAAATAAAAATAAAACAACTATATTTTTAGTTATTAACAATGATATAAAAGGAATTATTACATTATCCGATAAAATTAAGGATAATTCTAAAAGAACTATTGAAGAATTACATAAAATGGACACTAAAACATACATGTTAACTGGAGATAATGAAAAAACAGCTAAAGATGTTGGAACTAAAGTTGGAATTGATAACATTGAAGCTAATGTTTTGCCTGATGATAAGTTGAATATTGTAAAGTCTATTCAAAATGAAAATAATAAAGTTATATTTGTTGGAGATGGTATTAATGATGCTCCTGCACTAACTCAAGCTAATATTGGAGTAGCTATGGGAAATGGTACAGATATAGCTATGGAAAGTGGAGATATTGTTGTTATGGAAGGAGATCTAGAGAATGTTGTTGCAGCAATTCAATTCTCAAAGAAAGTAATGAAAAGAATTAAACAAAATATTTTCTGGGCATTTGCTTATAATGGTATTTTAATACCAGTAGCTGCTGGAATTTTATATCCTTCATTTGGAATAGTTTTCATGCCTGAATGGGCAGCTTTAGCTATGGCATTAAGTTCTGTAACTGTTATATCATTATCATTAGCACTTAAAAGATATGTGCCACCTATAAAAAGTATAAATTAGTTTAATTAATAAAAACAGAAAAATAATGTGTAAAAAGAGAAGGTAAATTTTTCGTGTTTTTCCGTTTGATACAACATTTCAATAATTTTTATTAAATAAGAGGATAAATTTTTAAAGGTTTTTTATATAATCAATCGTTTATTGTAATTATTTGGGTAAAGGGGGTGGTGTAATAATTTTAATTTTATTATTACGAATGACTACAATAAACTGATTAATTAATGTCGAATAATAATATAAAATATTTGATAATCAATGAATAAATAAAATTTTTCATATTGGGGATTATAATATAATAAAATTATCCTTCTCTTTTTAACATAAATTGATATATTTCATGTAGTATATAAAGGTTTTCTTTTATATTTCATTTAAAAATTTTTAATCATATCATTATTTTTTCTTAAATTAACTTATTTTTTAATAAGAAAACTAAAAAATATTCTCATATTTTTATATAAATTAAATATTATTTATTTTCTCATTATTTTAATAAAATTTAAAAGAATATTTTAACTGACTTTTAATCAGTTAATTTTATTTTTATAGGTCCAACAAATTTAGACAAGTAATTATAAAAAATAGCTATTAAACTTGTTATTATAAATCCAAAAACAAAACCTATAACTCCATTAATAGCTATTATTAAGAAAGATCCTGTATACAATGCAATTACCATCCCAAAAATTATACTTACAATTAATGCAATGATTGCAGATATTATAGCTAAATTTAAAGGTTTAACATAGTCTAAAGATGTATAATTTCCATCTGAACTTAATTTCACTTTTATTTGAAGTATTTTACTTGATAATTCATTGTATAATGTTGCTGAAATTGCTACTGTTACAAATATAGTGATATATGATCCGATGAGGACTAAAATAATGGATAGTGGATTACTAAACACATTAAAATATTGGTATAATAAAAGTGCTAAGTTACTTTGTCCTGAAAACATCATTATTTGTATAATTGAAGTTAAAAGCATTTGCAATATAAAATTACTAGCTAAAAAACATATAACTAAAATAATCAATGAAATCAAACTGATTATTATAGCTGCAGGTAATGCAGAAATCCTTTCAATAGTCTTATTGTCTTTTATATTAAAAGATATTGGGCTTAACTTTTTTGAAAAAAAATTGTATAAATAAGTTTGTGTAAATGTGTTAAACACACCGAATATTATTGCTCCAAATATTATTGTACATGCTATAGATATAAAACCTGTAACTGCATTTATCCCTCCATATATTCCAGCAATAATCAATATAACAATTGCAAATAGAACACCAAATAGTTTAAAAATCCCACTTCCAATTATTGTTGATGAAGAAAGTTCTATTTCTTTTATATTTTTTAAATCTGACATTTTATCACCTTAAAACCATTTTTCTGATTTTTCAATTAATTCATTAATTATAATAGAAGAAGATCCAATATAAGTATTTGGATTCATAATTTTTTCTACATCTTCTTTATTTAAGAAATTTTTAACATTATCATCTTCTAATATTAAATCACTTAATAACTTTCCTTCTTTGTTCGCTTTAATAGCATTTTTTCTAACGATTCCATATGCAGTTTGTTTTCCCATTCCACTTCTTGTAAGTTCTGCCATTAATCTTTCAGCCATTATTAAACCATTAGTTAAGTTAAGATTTTTCTCAATATTATTATCATAGAAGACTAGATTATTCATTAATTTTATTGTTAATTGAAGAATATAATCAGTTAATATACAAGCTTCTGGAAACATTATTCTCTCACATGAGGAATTTGTTAAATCTCTCTCATGCCATAATGGATTATTTTCCATAGCTGCTAAAACATATGATTTTATAATTCTTGAAACTCCACCTATTCTCTCAGCAGTTATCGGATTCATTTTATGTGGCATTGTACTACTACCAACTTGTTTTTCAGGGTCAAAATATTCACCAAGTTCCATTATTTCAGTTCTTTGTAAATTTCTAACTTCTAAAGATATTTTATCTAGTGTAGTAGCTATATTTGCAAGAACCATAATGAATTCTAGATGGTTGTCTCTTTGAACAACTTGATTAGTAATTGTTGCAGGATTTAATCCTAAAATTTCAGATACTTTTTTATGAATATTCCAACCATCTTCACCAAGAGCTGCAGTAGTCCCAACTGCACCATCCATCATTCCAACACAAACATTTTTTTTTGCATTTTGAAGTCTTTCATATTGTCTATAAATTTCATCAGCCCATATACCAAATTTCATGCCATATGTTGTTGGTAGTGCATGTTGACCATGTGTTCTTCCAATAGCTACTTTATCTTTATTTTCTTTTGTTAATTTTAGTAAAACTTTTGCAAGCTCTTCTATTTTTTTTTCAATAACTTCAATAGATTCTTTAAGTAATAATGAATTAGAACTATCTACTACATCATTAGAAGTTGCTCCAAAATGTACATATTCTCCAGCATCACCATCACATTGCTCTCCAAGTCCTTTAACCAGTGCAGCTATATCATGTTTTGTTTCACTTTCTATTTCATTTACTCGTTCTAATTTAACATACTTTGTAGAAGCCTTTGATTTAATCTCATCTGCATATTCTTTAGGGATAATTCCAAGTTCTCCTTCAGCTTGTGCAAGAGCAGATTCAACATCTAACATTTTTTGTAGTTTGTTTTCAGATTCCCAGATTTTTTTCATTTCTGGAGTTCCATATCTAAACTCGATTGGATGTATTGCCATTTTTACTCTCCTTTATTTATAAAATAATAAAAATTAATTATATATTATACTTTAATTTTTAAGTTTAATAAATTTAATTTTATTTTAAAAATTTAAATATCTGATAAATTAAAAATATTTATTATTAATATATTGGGGTTTTATGGATTATATAAACAAAACTTTATCTCATATAAAAATTATAGAAATACTGATAATATTCTTAGTATTATACTTATTTATTTTAGCTATTGAAACCTTTTTAAATTTTGCTATCGATGAAATAGTGGTTTACATTGGGATAATTTTATTTGTTGTGTATAAATTAAGAAATTGTAAGGAAGATTTAATATTTAAATCTAAAACATTATTTGATAAATTTTCTTTTAAAGAAATTTTAATCATAGTTTTATTGAATATATTTTTTTCATATGGGATGTTAATTATAACTCATTTTTTAGAACAATCATTTTTATCTGGAGAATTAGCTTATATTTTTGATAGTTCTATATTAGGTATTAGTTTATTATCATCTGTTGTAGTTGCCCCTATTTTTGAAGAGCTATTATTTAGAGGAATATTCCTTCAAAGGCTACATATAGTTTTTAAAATTACTACAGCTATTTTAATTACTTCTATTTTATTTGGTATTGTACATAATTTTGGAGGAATTATCTCTGCAATAGTTTTTGGAATTTGTATGTGTATTTTGTATGTTAAATCTCAAAATATTTTAGTTCCTATTTTTGCACACTTTTTAAATAATTTATTTGCAGAAACGATTGTTATTATTGATTATAATAATTTAATTTTTACAAATATTCTTATAATTGTTATTTTTTCTATATTGGCTATTATATCGGCCTGTTTTTTAGCAATCTCTATTAAAAAAGAATTTTCATCTTTAAAATGATGAAATAGATTTCAAATATCAATAAATTTAGTGAAAATAAAATTTAATTTAGTTTAATTTCAATATTTTAATAAAATGGTTATCGAAAAGCTTTTTATATACTAGAAAAAAAATATTAATATATATTAATATTTTAATAAAATGGTTATCGAAAAGCTTTTTATATGCTAGAAAAAAATATTAATATTTTAATAAAATGGTTATCGAAACGTATTTTATATGTTTAAATAATATTAGTATCAAAAAGCTTTTTATATACAGAGTGTTGGTCAAAATTAATTTTTTTAAGAAAAAAATTTCTTAATTATTAAATAAAGGATTTTACTATTGTTTTTGGTGGTAAGATGTGGATTGTCAGAAACTCATACTAAAAAAAATATTAATATAACTTTTTAATGTTGTGGTAAAACAATGGTTCTCTCAATTAATTTTATATTATTCGGACTCGGTGCGTTATTAATATTAAGTGTTTTGTTAAGTAAGGTTTCTTCTTATATAGGGATTCCTACTTTGATTGTTTTTCTTTTATTAGGTTTAGTCATTGATTTTGGTTCTGTTATACAACCTACTCTTGAAAACTACACAATTGTGCAATATATAAGTATTTTTGCATTGATTATTATAATGTTTTCAGGTGGGCTGGAAACTAAAATGAAAGAAATGAGACCTATTGCAAAAGAAGGTATTTCGCTTGCGACTGTAGGAGTTTTAATAACTGCTTTTGTTACTGGATATATATTTCATTTAGTTACTGGTGTAGACTTATTACTATCTTTACTTGTAGCAGCTACAATATCTTCTACTGATGTAGCGGCTGTATTTTCTATTTTTAGATCAAGTGATACAAAACTTAAAAATAAGTTAGATAGTCTTCTAGAACTTGAAAGTGCAACTAATGATCCAACAGCATATATTTTAACAACTACTTTTATTTTCATGATATTAAATCCATCAACATCTATTGTTGATGCTATTTTAATATTCTTACAATCATTTGTTGTTGGTTCTATTTTAGGTTATTTATTTGGTATAGGATTTACTAAATTGATTAAACGTATTAGATTAGAAGTAGATGGATTATATCCTGTTCTTTTGATAGGTGTTGCTGTTTTCACTTTTTCATTTACTGAATTTTTAGGAGGTAATGGATTTTTAGCAGTTTTCTTAGCATCATTGATTATTGGTAATAAGCTAATTCGATATAAACGGTCTCAAATTAAGTTTTTCGACGGTATGGCATGGCTAATGCAGGTTGTAATGTTTATTTTACTTGGAATATTTACTTTACCTAATCAACTAATAGCTGATGCTGCTATTAGCTTATTAATAGCGGTTATTATTATTTTCATAGCTAGGCCTATAGCTGTTTTTACAACACTTATTCCTTTTAATATAGATTCTAAATCTAAAATATTTTTATCGTGGACGGGAATTAAAGGGGCTGTTCCAATTGTATTTGCATTTTATCCTCTTGTCAGCTCGGTTCCTGGTGCAACTATGCTTTTTAACACGGTTTTCTTTGTAACTATTATTTCTGTATTATTACAGGGATCTACAATTTATCCTCTTGCTAAAAAGCTTAATTTAGTCGCAGAATAATTTTAATATTTTTTTTTGAATTTTCATAAAATGTACAAAAATGTACTGCAAAGTTTTATATAATGCAATTTACTAATTAATAATACATAGAAGGGATCTTATGTTTTTATTAAGTTTAGAAGAAATTAAAAATATAACTTCAAATAAGGATTATAAAAGAATTCCAGTTGCATATGAATTATTTTCTGATATTGTAACTCCTATTGAAGTTTTAAAGAAATTAAAAGAGATTAGTAAACATTGTTATATGCTAGAAAGTGTTGAAGATTCTAAAAAATGGGGAAGATATACATTTCTAGGTTTTGATCCTATATTAGAATTTACTTGTGATAATGGTATTGTTAATATTAAAAATAATTTAAATGAAGATATTAAAAAAGATTTTGAAGTAGATAAAAAATCAAATCATCCTAGAAATTATATTAATGAGATTATTAGGCAGAATAAATCTCCAAAACTTCCAGATTTACCTACATTTACTGGTGGACTTGTAGGATATTTTGCTTATGATTATATAAAATACAATGAGCCAACACTCAGTTTAAATGCTCAAAATCAGGATAATTTTAAAGATATTGATTTAATGCTTTTTGATAAAGTTATTACATTTGATAATTTTAAACAAAAGATTATTATAATAGTTAATATTGAAACTAACAATTTAGATGTAAACTATGAATTAGCTACTAATGAAATAAAAGAAATCGTTAATTTAATTAAAAATGGAAAAATAGATAATATTGAACCTTTAAATTTAAAAACTGATTTTAAATCGTTATTTTCAAAAGAAGAATATTGTCAAAAGGTTGAAAAAGCTAAAAACTATATTAAAGAAGGAGATATTTTCCAAGTTGTTTTATCTAATAGGATAGAAGCTGAAATTAGTGGTAGTTTATTAGATACTTATAGGGTTTTACGTACACTTAATCCTTCACCTTATATGTTTTATTTTTCAAGTGATGATATTGAAATAGCTGGTGCATCTCCTGAAACACTTGTAAAACTTCAAAATAAGAAATTATTTAATTTTCCTCTTGCAGGAACAAGACTAAGAGGTCAAACTGATGAAGAAGATATATATTTAGAAAAAGAATTATTATCTGATGAGAAGGAATTAGCTGAACACAATATGCTTGTAGATTTAGGTAGGAATGATATTGGTAAAATAAGTGAAATTGGTTCTGTACATGTTGATAAATACTTATCAATTGAAAGATTTTCTCATGTGATGCATATAGGGTCTACTGTTACAGGAATTTTAAAAGATGGATTAGATGAATTATCAGCTATTGATTCAATTTTACCAGCAGGTACTTTATCTGGCGCTCCAAAAATTAGAGCTTGTGAAATTATAAATGAATTAGAAAATAATAAAAGAGGTATTTATGGTGGAGCAATTGGATATATTGATTTAAGTGGAAATATTGATACATGTATTTCTATTAGAATAGCTTTTGCTCGTGAAAACAAAGTTTATATTAGATCAGGTGGAGGGATTGTAGCAGATAGTGTTCCTGAAACTGAGTATGAAGAAACAATAAATAAGGCTCAAGCTGTTATTTCTGCTTTAAAAATTGCAAATGGGGGACTGAAATAATGATCGTTCTTATAGATAATTATGATAGTTTTTCTTATAACTTATATCAAATCATTGGTGAATTTAATCCAAATATAGAAGTTTTTAGAAATGATAAAGTTACAATTGAAGAAATAGAAGAATTAAATCCTGAAGCTATTATATTATCTCCAGGTCCAGGTAAACCTTCAAATGCAGGTATTTCGATTGATATTGTCAGATATTTTTCAGGTAAAATTCCTATTTTAGGTATTTGTCTTGGACATCAAGCTATTTGTGAAGCTTTTGGTGGAGAAATCATCTATTCAGATTCTTTAATGCATGGTAAAACATCAAATATTAGTTTAACTAATGATAAAATATTTAAAACACTTCCTAATTCCATAGATGTTGGAAGATATCATTCTTTGTCTGTTAATAAAGACAATCTTCCAAAAAACTTATCTATAATAGCTAAAAGTGATGATGGTGAAATCATGGCAGTAAAACATAAAAATGATTTGGTTTATGGTTTACAATTTCATCCAGAATCTATTTTAACAGATGATGGTTCAACAATAATTTTAAATTTTCTAAATAGCTTTAAAAGAGATTCTAATATTAGTGAAGCTATTTTAAAAATTGCAAAAAAGGAAAATATTTCTTATAAATTAGCCAAAGATTCCATGGATGAAATTATGAGGGGTCAAGCTAGTGATGTTCAAATGAGTTCTTATTTAACTGCATTATTTTTGAAAGGTGAAACAATTGAAGAAATTACTGCTTCTGCTGATGCTATGAGAAATCATTGTGTAAAACTTCTAAATGATCTTGATGTTTTAGAAATTGTTGGAACTGGGGGGGATGGATCAAATTCATTTAATATATCAACCACTTCTTCTATTGTAATTTCATCAGCAGGTGTTCCAGTTGCAAAACATGGTAATAGGTCAGCATCAAGTAAATCAGGAGCTGCTGATGTTTTAGAAGCATTAGGAGTTAATATTAATGTTTCTCCTGAGAAATCTTTAGAATTATTAGAGAAAATTAACATTTGTTTTTTATTTGCACAAAATTACCACATAGCTATGAAATATGTAGCACCAATACGTAAAGAATTATCAATCCCTACAATTTTTAATATTTTAGGTCCATTAACAAACCCTGCTGGTGCTTCTATGCAGGTTTTAGGAGTATATGATAAATCACTTGTTGTTCCTCTTGCTAAAGTACTTAAAAATTTGGGTGTAAAATCAGCAATGGTTGTTTATGGTAATGATAAACTAGATGAGATATCTGTTAGTGATAAAACCACATTATGTGAAATTAAAAATGATGAATTAATTGAATATGAAATATCTCCTGAAGATTTTAATTTAGATATTTCTTCTAAAGAAGATTTAATTGGTGGAATACCTGAAGAAAATGCAAATATAACTTTATCTATATTAGATGGTAAAAAAGGACCTAAAAGAGATGCTGTTGTTTTAAATTCAGCTGCAGGACTTTATATAGCAGGTAAAGTTGATTCACTTTTTGAAGGTGTTAGATTAGCTCAAGAACTTATTGATAGTGGAAAAGCTCGAAAGCAATTAGATTTATTTATTAAAGGTTCAAATAGTTGATTATTATGATTGAGGATATAGTTAAAAAAACAATTAAAAGAGTTGATGATAATAAAAAAATTAAATCACTTGAAGATTTAAAAAAAGAACTTAATGTATTGAATGACTCTAAAGACTTTCCATTTAAAAAAGCATTAAATAAAAATTCACTATCTATAATTGCAGAAATTAAAAAGGCATCACCTTCTAAGGGTATTATTGATTCAGATTTTAATTATTTAGCTATTGCAAAAGAATATGAAGATGCTGAAGTGGATGCAATTTCAGTATTAACAGAACCTTATTTTTTCAAAGGAAATGATTCATATCTTGAAAAAATTTCTAAGAATGTTAAAATTCCTATCATTAGGAAAGATTTTATTGTTGACGAATATATGATTTATGAAGCTAAATTGATTGGTGCAGATGCTATTTTATTAATTGTAGCTATTTTAGATGAAAAAAAATTAAGAGATTATATAAAAATAGCTAAAAAAATAGGTTTATCTACTTTAGTTGAGACTCATAGTAAAAAGGAAATTGAAATAGCTATATCCTGTGGTAGTGAAATAATCGGTGTTAATAACAGGGATTTAAAAACATTTAATGTTGATTTAAATACTTTTATTAAATTAAATCAATATATTCCAGATGATGTGATATGTATATCAGAAAGCGGAATTAAAAATAAAGAAGATATAAATCTTTTAAAGAAAAATGGTGTTGATGGAGTTTTAATTGGTGAAACACTTATGAAAAGTGAAAATAAGGAAGATTTAATTAGAGGTTTTAAAAGTGACTAAAATTAAAATTTGTGGGCTTAAAAGAGAAGAAGATATCAATATAGTAAATAAATTTAAACCTGATTATATTGGCTTTGTTTTTGCAAAAAGCCCAAGAAAAATTGATTTTAATAAAGCTTTAAAACTTAAATCATTATTAAATAATGATATTTTGTCTGTTGGAATATTTGTCGATGAAAAAATAGATAAAATTATTGAAGGTTTTTCTAAAGGTATTTTTGAGATAGTACAATTACATGGAGAAGAAAATAATCAATATATTAAAAAATTAAAAAATGAATCTTTTGAAAAAAACAAAAAAAATCTTAAAATTATAAAAGCTATTGAAATTAAAGATAACTTTGATTTAGAAGAATTTCAAGATATTGATTACTATTTATTAGATAGTGGTAAAGGTAGTGGAAAAATATTTAACTGGAATTTAATTCAAAATATTAACAAACCTTTCTTTTTAGCTGGAGGTTTAAATGAAAATAATATTAAAGAAGCTATTTTCAAAATTAAGCCTTTTGCTGTAGATATAAGTAGTGGTGTTGAAACTAATGGATTTAAAGATGAAAATAAAATTAAAAATATAATAGGGGATGTAAAATTGGCTAATGGAAGATATGGTAAATATGGTGGGCGATATATTTCAGAAACTTTAATGAATGAAATAATTCACTTAGAAGAAGAATATGAATTTTTTAAAAATGATCCTGAATTTAAAAAGGAGTTGAATACTTTATTAAATGAATATGCAGGTAGACCTTCTCTTTTATATTATGCAGAAAGAATGTCTAAGGATTTAGGTGGAGCTAAGATTTATTTCAAAAGAGAAGATTTGAATCATACAGGATCTCATAAAATCAATAATGTTTTGGTTCAAGGATTACTTGCAAAAAAAATGGGTAAAACTAGACTCATTGCTGAAACTGGTGCAGGTCAACATGGTGTTGCAACAGCTACTGTAGCAGCCTTTTTTGGAATGGAATGCGAAATATATATGGGTGAAGAAGATATTAAACGACAAGTTTTAAATGTATATAGGATGGAACTATTAGGAGCAAAAGTAAATACAGTTACAACTGGTACAAAAACATTAAAAGATGCAGTTAACGAAACATTTAGAGAATGGGTTGGTAGATTTGATGATACTCATTATATTGTAGGTTCTACTGTAGGCCCTCATCCATTCCCAATGATTGTAAGAGATGCTCAATCAGTTATAAGTAAAGAAGCAAAGACTCAAATTCTTGAAAAGGAAGGAAGATTACCTAAAGCAATTATCGCTTGTGTTGGTGGTGGAAGTAATGCAATAGGTTCCTTTTATAACTTTCTTGAGGATGAAGAAGTTGAATTAATTGGTTGTGAAGGTGCAGGAAAAGGTGTTGATACTCCAGATAATGCAGCTACAATGACAAATGGTCGAATTGGAATTTTACATGGGATGAAATCTATATTTATTCAATCTAATCACGGTCAAATAGCCCCAGTCTATTCAATATCTGCAGGATTAGATTATCCAGGTATAGGTCCAGAACATGCTTATTTAAATGACATAGATAGGACAAAATATGTTCCAATCACTGATGATGAAGCTGTAGAAGCTTTTGAATATTTATCTAGGATTGAAGGTATTATACCAGCTATTGAAAGTGCACATGCAATTGCATATGCAAAAAAAATAGCTCATAAGTTTGATAAAGAGGATAATATAATTGTATGTTTATCTGGAAGAGGAGATAAAGATGTTTCAGATATTGCAAAATTTAGGGGAGTTGATTTAAATGAGTAAAATTCCAAATGCATTTAAAAATGGCAAGGCATTTATAGGCTTTTTAACAGCAGGAGACCCGTCAAAAGAAAAAACAATAGAATATATTTTAGCTATGGCAGAAGCAGGTTGTGACTTAGTAGAAATAGGTATTCCTTTTTCTGATCCTGGAGCTGAAGGTGTTATAATTCAAGAAGCTAATATTAAAGCTTTAAAAAATAAAATAACAACTGATGATGTTTTTGATATAGTAAAAGAAGTTCGAAAACAAACTGATATTCCTTTAGTTTTTTTAACATATATTAATCCTGTTTTGTTTTATGGTTATGGAAAATTCTTTTCTAAATGCAAAGAATATGGTGTTGATGGAATCATTACTCCAGATGTCCCATTTGAAGAAAAAGAAGAAATATCTGGTGTAGCTAAAAACAATAATATCGATGTTATATCTCTTATTGCACCAACAACTAATGAAAGAATTCAAAAAATAGCTAGTGATGCATCAGGCTTTATTTATCTTGTATCATCACTTGGTGTAACAGGTGTTAGATCTGAAATTACAACAGACTTAGGGACTATCATTAAAGAAATTAAAAAAGTTACTGATGTTCCAACTGCAGTTGGATTTGGTATTTCAACACCTGAACAAGCTAGTGAAATAGCTAAAGTTTCAGATGGGGTAATTGTTGGAAGTGCTATTGTTAAAATTATTGCTGATTATGGTGAAAATGCTAAAAAACCTATAATGGATTATGTAAAATCTATGAAAGAGGCATGTAATAACTGAATTATATGGGGATTTTAATATTATACAAAAAATTATAAATTTTTTAAAAGAAACAGAGGGGGTCATGGATGTAAAAGAATTTAATGAAGATAATATGGTGGATTTATTTGATTTAGAAGAGGAAAGAACTAAAGAAATAGTTCCTGTTGTTAATGAAGGTTTTAAAAAATGTTTTTTAGAAGATCTTCATTTTGTTTTATTTATAGACGAAAGTTTTAAAATTCCTGGTGAATCAGAAGTCTTACTTATTGATGATGAGAGAAATATTGTTGGTAAACATTTATCTAATTCAGAAGATATTGAAAAATATTGTGATGAATCTCTTTATGAGTTTTTAAGTGATGATTTTGTATTGTTTAAGAAAAAATTAAAAGGTAATGCTCCTTTCTTAAATGGAGAATATTTTGTTTTGCCTGGTGGTGAATATAATGATTTATTACAATTTCGTGAAATTTCTAAAGCTTATATATCAGAACCATCTACTAATTCTGATTCTTATATAAAAAAACACTATAAATTTAATTTAGATTCAAATATTTCAACTGCTATAATAAGTTTTTCTTTTAAAAAGTAAATTTAAATTATTTTGGTACTGGTTTTTCATTTTCACAAGGAACATCAATTAAACAAAGACCACAACCATAATTAGAATCAATTTCAGCTTGTAAATCACTTGCTTCTGTATCAAAAGACATATCTAAACACTTGTTTTTATCAACACCATTACTTGAAATTGCACCATATTTACATCTTTCAATACATTTTCCACAGCTTCCTTTAGAATCATATAAACAATATTCATTTAAAGAAGAATATTGTCTTTTATCTTCCTTGACAAGCAAATCAGTAACTAATGTTAAAATCAAAACAGATTTTCCAGAATCTGTAATTAAACCACCAGTTAAACTAAAAGTTCCAAGTCCAGAAATATATGCAATGTGTCTTTGTGACCAATTTGAGTAAATATCTTTTGTAGTTGAAATCTTAAAAAAATCTTCACTAGATGGATCGATAGCTTTGTATCCTTTGGAATTTAAAAGTTTTATAATATAATTAGATAAATCTTTTAAAACAGGTGCAATTAATGATAGCTTTTTAGAAGGTATTCCTTTTTTATTACCAAGAACATTATTACTGTATGGTAATGCAATAGCTATTACTGTACCATCTTCAAAAGTATTTTCACCAAAATAATATTCAAAAGCTTCTTTTGGAGTAAAGTGAAAATCTCCAATAACTTCTTTTAAATCATTAAACATCGGATCATTAGCTGATTTAAATTTTATTATTGGTTTTCTAAAAGGATTTTCACTAAAAGAATTAATATCTGTTTTTTCAACAAAGTTTATAATTTCTTCTTTTAAATAATCTTTCATTTTATCTATTATATATTATGTTTAATATTAATCATAAATCTTTTCTTTAGCTATTAGAATTAACATTAAATGAATTTTAAAAAATTTCTTTTTTTAAATCGATATAACTTTATAAATAATGAAATCTAAAAATATTAGTATAATTTAATATTGTATTTATTCAATTATTAAGGATTGGTAATAGTACAATATAGTTTATTGATTTAATTAAATTCCAATATATAATTTTAGAGGATTTTAAATGTTTAAAGCTGAATTAAGTGATTCTAATATATTAAAAAGTAGTTTTGATGCTATTTCATCTATTGTTGATGAAGTACAAATCCAAACTGATAGTGAAGGTATGCGATTAGATGCCTTAGATCGTAGTCATATAACATTTGTACATTTAGAGCTTAAATTAAGTTTATTTGATGAATATGTTTGCGATGAACCTGAGAAGATTAACATTGATACTGATGAGTTAATGAAGGTTTTAAAACGTTCTAAATCTGATGATAGAGTTATAATGTCTTTAGAGGAAGGTAATTTTATTATTACTTTTGAGGGTGAAGCTAAAAGGCAATTCAAAATACGCTTAATTGATATGGAGTATGAAAATCCAACTCCTCCTGATATTGAACACCCAACTAAATTTGAAGTTCCATTTTCACTTTTAAAAGATTCTATTAATGATATTGAAATATTCTCAGAAAAAATATCTTTAAAAGTGGATAGTGAAAAATTTACTGCTAATGCTGAAGGAGACTTTGGTGATGCTAGTGTAGAATATATTCATGGTGAAAAAATTGACACAGAAGCTAGTTCATTATTTTCACTTGAAAAAATTAGACAAATGCTTAAAGCAGATAAATTTTCAGACATAGCTATTATTAAACTTGGAGATGATATGCCTTTGAATTTAACTCTTAAAATGATTTCAGAGGATGGGGAACTTAGTTTCTTACTTGCTCCAAGAATCGAAACTGATGATTAATTCATCAATTTTTTTTATTTTTTTTTTTAAGAGATGGTATTAAGTGGATAAATTTTATAAGTTTTTACGTGAAATTCAAAAAAAAGAACGAAATAAAAGCACATTAGCACGTGTTGACGAAGATTTTTATAAAAGTATTCATGATTATTTAGATAAATTAAGGAAAAGTGCTAGTAGTGATCCTTTTTCAAATGAATATAATTTACTTAAAGAAAGTCAAATGGTTGCAACTGAAATTTGTGAAAGAAGAGAGTACAAAATCACTGATGCAGCAGTTATAAACATTCATCGATCTTTTCATTTATTTACTGGAAAACCTAAGTTTGATTTATTAGATACTACTCCTATTAACCTAACTCCTGAAGAGGAAAAATTCTATTTTTCTTTAATTGATTCATTAAAAGGTCATAGAACTAATATTTCTTTATATAAACTTAGTGAAGATGATTTAATAGCTGATGTTTCTAAAGATAATAATCAAAAAACTATCATAAAATCAGATATTAAATCTAATAAAAAAGAAAATAATATTTCAGATAAAGAAACTAAAACAAAAATTAATAAATCTAAAGCTATTGAAAAAGATCTTATTTTAGAAAATCTAGAAAAGGTTTCTAAAGCTAAAATTATTAATGATGAAAAAAGAGAACCAGTTGAAAAACAGATTAATAAATCAAAAAAAGAGGACATCTCTTCTGAAAATATTTCTAATATATATCAAGACATTGATAATCAGTTTGATACAGGTTCTAGCTCTAAAAAATCTAAAAATGAAACTATATTAATTTTTGATGATATCGATCCAATTGTTGGAGTAGATGAAAAAGTTTATGGTCCTTTCAGACCTCAGGATATTGTCACTATCCCAAATGAAAATGCTAAAGTTTTTACAAGATATAAAAAAGCAAGATTTGTAAAAATTTAATTTTTCCCATTAACTTTAAATATATATTAAAAACATATTTTATTATTGTATCTATTTATGGTAGCGAAAAATATTATTTCTAATATTTTGGTTTGTGCTTTGTGTAAACTTTAACTGTTACAATAAAGTTTAATCTCTTATATTTTTTAAAAAAATACTTTTTTTAAAGATTTAATTTGTAAAGATAGTTATCAGTTTAAATAGATTTATAATAATCGTTTATAATGTATGAAGGTGTAAAAATGAAAATGCCAAAGGAAAAAAGAACATATTGTCCGTATTGTAAATCTCATCAAATTCATGAGTTACATACTGCTAAAAAAAGAAAAGCTAGCGAATTGAAATGGGGACAAAGACAGTTTAGAAGAGTAACTGCTGGTTACAGAGGTTATCCAAGACCTTTACCTGCAGGAAATAAACCTGTTAAAAAATTGGATTTAAGATATAAATGTAAAGAATGTGGGAAATCTCACATAAAAGATTCATTTAGAGTAGGAAAACCTGAATTTGTAGCTAAATAGGTGTTATTATGACTAGTAAAGGTAGAGGAAATTTTTTAAAAGTAAAATGTTTAGATTGTGATAATGAACAAGTAATTTTTGACCGTGCTGCTTCTGATGTTAAATGCATAATATGTGGAAAAACTATTATGAAATCTAAAGGAGCAAAAGGTAAAATTATGGCTCATATCGATCAAGTTTTAAGTTAACTTTATTATTTGGTGATTAAATGGTAAGAAAAAGTCAACAGTGGCCAAGTGAAGGAGAACTTATTGTTGGAACAGTTTATAAAGTTTTGAATTATGGCGCTTTTGCAAAACTTGAAGAATACAAAGGTAAAGAAGCTTTTATTCATATTTCAGAAGTTTCATCTGGTTGGGTTAAAAATATTAGGGATTATGTTAAAGAAAACCAGAAAATTGTTTGCCGTGTTCTTAGAGTTAACCCTAAAAGGGGTCATGTTGATGCTTCATTAAAAAGAATTAGGGAAGATCAAAGAACTAAAAAGATTCAACAATGGAAAATTGAACAAAAAGCTGAAAAATTTTTAGAATTAGCTGCAAAGTCTTTAGGTAAAGATTTAGATGGTGCTTATAAAGAAGTAGGATATAAACTCATGGATATTTTTGGAGATATTTATGGTGCATTTGAAACTGCTTCTGAAGAAGGTGTAAAATCTTTAACTGATGAAGGAATCTCTAAAGAATGGGCTGAAGTGATTGTTGATATTGCTGATAAAAATATCACTCCTCCTGAAGTTCATATTAGTGGATATGTTGATATTGAAACATTTGATTCAAATGGTGTAGATGTGATAATTAAATCACTTAAAGCTGCTGAAGATAATGGGGACGAGGAAGAAGAAATTAAAGTTCAATCTGTTGGTGCTCCAAGATATAGGATCACTGTTAAATCTACTGATTATATTCAAGCTGAAAAAAGCTTAAAAAAAGCAGCTCAAAGATGTATTGATATTATTGAAGAATCTGAAGGTAATGGAATTTTCTTAAGAGAATTAGAATAGCTTTTTTTGTGATTAAATGAAAATGAAAATGAAAAAATGTTCTTCTTGTGGGATTTATACTATTCAAAATAAATGTCCTAAATGTAATGGAGATTTGAATGTTATTTTCCCTCCTAAATTTTCTGTTGAAGATAAATATGGTAAATATCGAAGAATACTTAAAAGACAAACTAGGAACAATTAGGTGATTTCATGAGTTCTACAGAAATTAATGTTATTGAAGAAATTGAATTAGATAATCCTATTCTTATAGAAGCCCTTCCTGGAATTGGGCATGTTGGTAAATTAGCTGTTGATTCTATGATTGATGAATTGGAAGCTACTAAGTTCGCTGAAATTTATTCTCCTTATTTTCCTCCTCAGATATTTATTGGTGAGGAAGGTATGATAGAAAATATGATTAATGAACTGTATTATCTTAAGGATTTTGGGGAAAATAAACAAGACTTTATTTTTCTTGTTGGAAATACTCAAGGTGTATCTAGTGAAGGTCAATATGAAATTTGTATGGATATTTTAAATTATCTTGAAAAATTTAATATTAATACAATGTATACTTTAGGTGGAATAGCTACTGGTCAACCTGTAGAAAACCCTAAAATTTTAGGTGCTGCTACTGATGTAGAAATGGTTGAGTTTTTAAAAGAATCAGATATTGAAATTCGTTATAATGATGGTGGAATTATTGGGGCATCTGGTTTATTTTTAGGTCTTGGAAAACGTAAAGGTATTGTTGGGGCTTGTTTAATGGGAGAAACTCCAGGGTACTTTATTGATGCTGAAGCAGCTGAAGCTATATTAATTAAATTATCAGATTTGTTATCCATTGAAGTTAATACTGAAAAATTAGATGAAAGAGCTGAAGAAACAAGAAAAATGTTAGAAAAAGCTCAACAAATGGAACAAGAAATGATGAATAAATCGTCTAACCAAGATGTTGATGATTTAAGGTATATTGGTTAAATTTTGTATAAAGCTATTTTATTATTTATTTGATTAAATATTGGTAAAATCACTGAAAGAGCTATTTTGTTCTTTTTTGAAGTTGTTTCTTGGTTTTTATATATATCAAATAAATACCATTCATTTATTAGTCTGATATTATTAGATAATTTTTCAACATCTTTTGATTTTTTAACACCCCATTTAAACGTTGCATTTGTTTTTTTAACAAGTTCATGTCTACTTCCAAATCTTATCATAAATTTAGAGGATAGTTCCATCAATATTAATGCATTTTCAAAGTTTTCTTCTATGATTTTTATTATTTCTTTAACTTCTTTTTCATCAAAATACATTAAAATTCCTTCAAAAATAAATAGAACATTTTTTCCTTTATGATTTATTTCATTTACCCATTTACTATCAAAGATAGATTCACTAATCATTTTTTGTTGATCACTATTTTCAAAAAATTTTTCTCTGATATTTATTACTTCTGGTAAGTCTAGATCATACCATTTTATTTTTCCATTATTTACTCGACTAAATCTTGTATCTAGTCCACATCCTATGGATACACAAACTCCATCAGGATTTTCTTTAATAAATTTTTTTGTTTGTTCATCTAATATTTTTGTTCTACAAGCAACTCCTAATTGGCTCATTTTTGAATTTTCAAAATTCGAAAAGTTATAATCAATTTTAGAAACCATTTCTATAGCTTTTTCATCATTTATCATTCCATTGCTTTTTTCACTTTCACGTGCTCTGCAATATAATGCAATTAACATGGTTTCAGCAATGTTATCTAATTCAACTTTCATTTTATCACTAATATTATATTTATTAAATATCATTTATATATTTTGGCATACCTAAATTTATAATTAAATAAAGCAATTTAAATATTAAGTTTTACAATTTATTTATATATGTTAATTAATTCAGATTTACATCTTCACAGTTGTTTTTCTATGGCAACTTCTAAAGATATGCTTATTAAGAATATTGCTTCAAAATCTAAACTTAAAGGCTTAGATCTTTTAGGAACTGGAGATGCATTACATCCTGGCTGGTTAAATATCATTGAAGAATCTACAAGTGCTTCAGGAGATGGTATTTATTCAAGGGAAGATATTGATTTTGTTTTAACTACAGAAATCGAAGGAAAAAATAAAATTCACCATCTTATTATAATCCCAAATATTGAAATAGCTAGGGAACTTTCAGATAAATTGCCTTCTAATAATAAAACTAAAGATGGTAGGCCCAGGACTAAATTAGATGGTGCTGAAATTTTTGATTTAGTTAAAGAATATGATTGTATGATTGGTCCTGCTCATGCTTTTACGCCATGGACTGGAATGTACAAGTCTTATGATAAAATTTATGATTGTTATGATAATAAAGTTGATTTTGTTGAACTTGGTTTATCTGCTGATACATTTATGGCTGATACTGTAAGTGAACTTAAAGATTTTCCATTTCTTTCAAATTCTGATGCACATTCTCCATGGCCACATAGGTTAGGTAGGGAGTTTAATCAAATTGAGCTTCAAGATATTTCATACTCTTCATTAAAAAATGCAATAAATAAGAAGAAAATTAAAGTAAATTATGGGTTAGTACCAAACTTAGGTAAATATCACATGACTGCTGTACCAAATGCTTCAAAATAATTGATCCTTTAATAGCTAAGGAAGATAAAATGAAATGTTTATGTGGTGGAAGAATAAAAAAAGGTGTAGATTATAGAATTTCTGAAATAGCTGATTTAAAATCACCAAAACATCCTAAATTTAGAGGAAAATATATTCATTTAATGCCACTTGCTGAAATTATTAGTATGGTTTATGAGAAAGGTGTTACAACAAAAACTGTCCAAAATAAATGGCAAAAATTAATTGATACTTTTGGTCCAGAAATAAATATATTATTAGATACACCATTAAATAAAATTAAAAAAATAGATTCAGATCTTAGTGTAGGTATTGATTCTTTTAGGAATAACTCTTTGCATATTTCTCCTGGTGGTGGAGGAAAGTATGGTAGTATTGATTTTGATAAAAATATAGATAAAAAAAGAGAACTAGAAAAAAGAACTACTTTAGATAGTTTTTAATTTTGAAAGTCTCATTGCATTTGCAACAACGAATAATGTAAGACCCATATCTCCAACCAAAATAGCTACCCATAAATTAATAAAACCAAGAACTCCTAAAATAGCTAATCCTCCTTTAATAAATAAACATAAGATCACATTTTGTTTAATAATATTCATTGTTTTTTTAGATAGATCTATTAAAAAACCTAATTTTGATAGTTTATCATCTAAAAGGACTATATCTGCTGTTTCAACTGCAACATCAGATCCTTCAAGACCCATAGCTATTCCAACATTTGCTTTTGCAAGTGAAGGACTATCATTTACACCATCACCAATCATAGCAACATCTTTGTATTCATCTACTATTTCTTGAACAATTGTTAATTTATCCTCGGGCATTAAATTAGAATAAAAATCATCTAAATTAGTTTTAATAGCTACTTCTTTTGCAATTCTATTGTTATCTCCTGTAAGCATCATAGTTTTTATTTTATATGACTTAAGTTTATTAATAAGTGATTTACTATTATCTTTCAATTTGTCTTGGAGTGAAATAAAACCTATAATTTCTTTTTCATCTGCAATAATAACTTTTGTTTTGGTATCAAATGATTTTAAATCTTTTAATTTATCTATTTTTTCATTTAAATTATCATTAAATAATGATTCTTTTCCAACACAATATTTAACACTATCAATATATCCAACTAAACCTTTTCCGGTTAGGGATTTAAAATTTTCAACATTTAATAAATTTATATTTTCTTTTTTAGAATATTCATTGAAAGTTTTAGCTATTGGGTGTTTTGATTTACTTTCTATAGAACAAGCTATTTTAATTAAATCTTCACTAGTATAACCATTTAATGGAACAATATTTTCAATTTCTAATTTACCTTCAGTTAAAGTTCCAGTTTTATCAAATAGAACAGCTTTGATTTTTGATAATTCTTCAATATATTTTCCTCCTTTAATTATAATTCCATTTTTTGTTCCAGCAGTAATAGATGAGACCATTGAAACAGGTGTTGAAATAGCTAATGCACAAGGACAAGAAATAACTAACAAAACTAATGCTCTATAAGCCCATTCTGTTAAAGATGCATTAAATAATATTGTTGGTAATACTGCAATTAAAATAGCAATTATTACTACAAGAGGAGTGTAAATTGATGCAAACTTATCAATAAATAAATCAATTTTAGCTTTTTTATCTTCTGATTCTTTAACTAAATCTATAATTTTTGAGAAAACAGAGTTTTTTGATGATTTTGTAACTTCTATTTCAATGTAACCTTCTTCATTAATTGTTGATCCATAAACTTCATCGTTTATTTTCTTGTTAACAGGTATACTTTCACCAGTAATTGATGATTGATTTATAGAAGTATTTCCTTTTATTATTTTTCCATCGATTGGAATTTTATCTCCTGGATGAACAATAACAATATCTCCTATATTAATATCATCAACATTAATTTCTATGTTTTCACCATCTTGTTTTACAATTCCTTTATCTGGTGTTAATTTTATTAAGTTTATAATAGATCTTTTAGATTTATCAAGCGCATATTCTTCTAAATATTCTGCTAAATAGTATAATAATATTAATATTGCACCTTCACTTCCATCACCTAGTAAAAAAGTTGCAAATGCAGATATTGTCATTAACAGACTAATTTTTATTTTTCCTTTAAATAAAGATTTTATTCCATCTTTTATTATATCTTTTCCAACAAAAACAACAATTATTAAAAATAATAATTCTCTAATTAAAAAATTAAAATCAGAACTTGGTAGTAAATTAATTAAATTTCCAATTAGAAATATTCCAATTCCTATTGCAAAAACAACTAAAGGTTTTTTTGACTGCTTGTAATCTACATCTAAATTTTCAAGTAAACTTGCCTCACAGCAACAACCTACTTCATGATTATCATCACAACAATCATCATGTTCATGACTACAACTGCAGCTATGATCGTGTTGATGTTCATGGTCTTCTTGGTTTATTTCCATTATAATCCCTTCTTAAAAAATTAAGTTTATATAAATCTGAATTTTATTTTTTAGAAAATTTTTAATTTTTTTTAAAAACTTTCTAATTACATATGATAATATATTCATATGAACATATATAAAGTTTTTTTTTTGTTATTGGAATTATTAATGATTAATAATGTAAAAAAAATAAGTTTTTAGTCAAATAACACTAAAAATATGCATAAAATAATTTAAAAATAGTTAAAATAGTTTATTTTATTTATTAGCACAAATTATTCCTTCTTTGATAATTTTGATTATATTATCATCTGTTAAAGAATAAAAAATTTGTTTGTTTTCTTTTCTATATTTTACTAAATTACTACTTCTTAAATGTCTTAATTGGTGTGAAATACTTGATTGACTTATATCTAAAAGAACAGATAATTCACATACACAAAGTTCTTCATAATCAAGGGCTGCTAATATTCTAACCCGTGTACAGTTACTTAATATCTTAAATAAATCACTTGTATTATGCATTGAGGAATGAGGTTCTAATTTTTTGGAAATTTCATCAACTAATTCTTTTCTTATATTTTTTATTTCACAGATTTCATTTTTACCCATAGATAATAATTTGTATAAAAATATATAAACTTTTTTCGTCTATAAGAGGTTGTAAAGTTTTGTGGAGTTTTTTGTTAAAGTTGGTTTTTTGTCATTTTAAGTGCTAGGTATTCTAGTAGTCCTTGTGTTGTTTTGTATTTTTTCTTGTTTTGGTGTTTTGTGCTGTTGCTGTACCATTGTTCTGCTTTATTTGATGTTCTAGGTATGAAATTGTTTCTTGTGTAGTTTGTGAGTCTTTGGAAGTCTGGAATTATTTTTTTATGTATGTATGTTCTTAATACTTTAATAAATTGTTCTGATTTGTTTAATAGTGTTTCAAATCTTTTTA
>Ga0334893_1000838_pt1 | contig 35043 bp, 32 predicted proteins | sample GraSluR3_MG_5_FD_207218 | JGI IMG/M metagenome (GOLD analysis project Ga0334893, IMG submission 207218) | Sludge microbial communities from methane-producing bioreactor in Wageningen University, Netherlands - Granular Sludge_09_05-R3 | ecosystem: Engineered > Bioreactor > Anaerobic >...
AATTATTTATAGCACAAAAGTAACACCTTAGGTAGCCAAAATCGCAATGTTTAGGCCTATAGTTATCAAGCCACAAACCCCAAAATTGTTGATAACGTGTGTTTTTCAGAAAACAACTCCCTAAGCGCTGAGTATTAGAAAACACATTTCCCCCGGCATACAAAAATCGTACGCTGCAGGGACTTAAAAACCATCAGCCCAAAAAGTTATTAACAATTCCTGAGACAAATTCTATGAAAAATGGTTTTTTTATTAAATTTCGACACTGATTAGTTACAAGTTTTTTAACGACTATAAAACCGAACTCTTTAGCCACCTGCACTGGGAGGATAGAGATATTTTCCCATACAACTTGGCAGTAGAAAAGGCGTATGCCAACGGGAATGGAGCTCCGGCTGTACTTGAGGCCATGCAGAAATACTCCATGACCAACTTTTTGGAAGAGCATGATGATATTGAGTCGAAGCTCTACGACATCAACACGCTATTCATAAAATATGTACCACCCGTATCAAACCAAATGGTTTGCGTTCGTATTCTAAAGGAGTTCTCGCTCTTACAAAAGGATATTAACAACCATGCTCGCATTGAGGAGAAGGTGCTTGCCCCTAAGGTTATTGAAATGGAAAAAGCTTTGTTGCAAAGAAAATGAGCAAGGTAACCTTTATAGTGGTAGAGCCGTCGTACATAATTCGTAAGGGCTTGGTAAGCCTAATTAACGAGCTGCCTAACACCATTGTGGCCCGTGAGCTGGAAACAGCTCAAAAAATTGTTGAAACTGTTGCGCACCACCGCGCCGATGCCGTTGTAATCAATACCGAGTTACTACGAAACATTTCCGCAACCGACCGTAAAGCTCTGTCGACCAGAAAGAAAAAAATAGCCATGGTGACCATCTCATGCTCTGGGATAGAACCTACAGATAAAATTTACGAGAATGTTACGAGCGAGATTATGCTTTCCGAAAGCAAATCATCTGTACTCAAAAAGATTAAGGACATACTAAACCAGACAGATTCCTCCGACTCTACCACAGAGAACCAAGAGCTGAGCGAAAGGGAGATTGAGATACTTAAGGATGTTGCCTTAGGTCTATCAAACAAGGAAATTGCTGAGAAGAACTTCATCAGCCCACATACTGTGATTACACACCGCAAGAATATCACCCGAAAGCTAGGCATAAAAACCGTTTCGGGGTTAACCATCTACGCAATTCTCAACAAAATCATTGGAATGGAAGCGCTTGAGTAATTCGACCTCCCAATTTGCCAAACACCAACTACACCATTTCTTTTCGAACGCAATGGAAAAACACAAAAAAGTTGCAAAGTTTTTACCCCTAGGTACATAGTGCTTAAAAGATAGTAATTCAACCACTTTGCGCAAGATCTTTGGGTAGTTCGAAGCTTCGGTATGATTATTTTTCTCCTCGCTAGTAAATAAAAGTGCCTAATGTTCTTTTTTTGAGCGAAATAAAAAATTAGATTTGGCGCATATTTCTCAAAAAAATCTTACTACATATGGAAAAACAACCGCAGAAGAAGGGGATAGCTTCGTTCCCTCGGAATTTCTGGACCGTTATTGTTATGGAGTTTTTCGAGAGGGGCTCCTACTATAGCGTAATGTCAATACTCTCGGTTTACCTAGTTCTTGATGTGGCCCACGGTGGGCTTGGCTTTACCAAGGAGAGCGTAGGTGTGATAAAGAGTGTTATCACCCCATTGCTTTACTTCTTGCCCATTTTGAGCGGGGCCCTTGCCGACCAGTTTGGCTACAAAAAAACCCTTATTTTCTCGTTCATTGTAATGTCGCTGGGATACTTCTTTACCAGCATCAGCACATCGTACTACTTTGTATTTGCCAGCTTAATGCTTATGGTTACTGGGGCAGGTTTCTTCAAGCCCATCATCTCGGGCACCATAGCTCGCAGCACCGACGAGAGCAACTCGGGGCTTGGCTTCGGTATTTTTTACTGGATCATCAACCTGGGTGCATTCCTATTCCCTTTGTTCCTTGTGCCCGTAATGAAGAACTTGGGCTGGAACTACATCTTTATCATGGCCGCAGTGGGAACAGGGTGGCTTCTAATCCTAGCCCTGTTTGTGTATAAGGAGCCAGCAAGACCCACCGTACAGAAAAAGCTAGGCGAGGTGCTTAAGGGTGCGGTAATGGTGCTGAAAGATTATCGCTTTGTGCTCATGATTGCCATATACTCCTGCTTTTGGATTCTTTACTTCCAGATGTTCGACACGGTGCTATGGTACCTAACCGAACACATGGATATGACCCCAGTAAACAATGCGGTTAACTCATTCCTAACCCTATTCACCGAGAACCCAAGCTGGAAATTCGATGCCGAGCACGTCACCGTTATCAATGCCGGAACCATCATACTGCTTCAGCTCATCATATCGTTCATTGTAAAGAATACCAAGGCTCTACCCACTATGATTGCTGGTATTGCAATGGGCACCATTGGTATGGCCGTGCTGGCAATATCAACCCATGCATGGATATTCATAGCCGGTATCATCATCTTTTCCATTGGCGAGATGACCGCTCACCCCAAGTTTATATCGTACGTTGGACTAATTGCTCCGCCCGATAAAAAAGCGCTTTACCTTGGCTACTCATTCCTTTACGGTGTAATTGGTAGCGGGGTTGGTGGTATACTTGGCGCATTTACGTATGTAAAGTTTGTAACTGAGATGGGTCGCCCAAGCCTACTTTGGCTCATGTTTAGCGGAATTGGTGTTGTCACCATACTAGGGTTGCTGGCTTACAATAAGTTTCTGGTGCCTAAAAAGGATGTATAGGTAAACCATACCATCTATAGATATTAGGGTAAAGGGGATTGGTAGTACAACCAACCCCCTTTATGTTTCTAAACTATCAGAATCGTAATGATTTGTATGAATATGATATAGGAACTACCCAAAATAAATGCATTTGCTATATTTGCAAAAAATTAAGGACAACCATGCTAAAAGTTGCTGTTGATTTTGATGGAACCATTGTTGAGAACCAATTCCCTGCCATTGGGAAACCAATGCTGTTTGCTTTTGAAACGCTAAAAGCGATGCAGGACAAGGGGATGCTACTTATTCTTTGGACCGTGCGAAAAGGTAAGGAGCTGGATGAGGCCATCGAATTTTGCCGTAGCAATGGAATTGAATTTTATGCAGTTAACGCAAACTATCCGGGGGAGACCTATGATGCCGATGTGTCGCGAAAGATTGAGGCCGATATCTTTATAGACGATCGTAATATTGGAGGTTTTGCCGGTTGGAGCGGGGTATGGCAGGAGCTATTCCCCGAGGACAGAAACATTGACATGGAAAAAGAAGCCATAAAAAGCTTACGCAAAAAGCCTACTTGGAGAAAATGGCTTGGACTTTAACGCTTAACATTATGACACGACAATCAATTTATGGTATAGCCCTTTTAGCCATCGCATTGGCTAGCTGCAATGGCTCGAAAACCACCGAGCGAACCGAGCGAGAGCGAAGAGCTCAGCTACAGCTGATAAGGGTATCGGAGCCTACCAATGGAGCTATGTTTACCCTGGGGGAATCATTTAATCTTAGGCTCAGAACCATAAACGATAGCATTGCTGCCGATTCGATAGTGCTTAGCCTAAACAACAACCGCATAGGTCAACTCGACGGGCTTACCCACCAAGTTGAAACCGAAAACCTCTCCCTCGGAAGCCATCTTATTCGAGCCACGGCATGGCACAATGGCGAACGGCAAACCGCTTCGGTTGGGTTTAAGCTCAAGGCGAATCAACCCCCAAAACAACTTAGCTACCGAGTTGTAAATACATATCCTCATGATATTGATGCGTATACCCAGGGGCTATTCTATTACAATGGGCACCTTATTGAAAGCACTGGGCAGAAAGGACAATCAACCCTTCGCAGGGTTGAGATAGAAACGGGAAAGGTGATACAAAGCGTTAACCTGGAGAGGCAATACTTTGGAGAGGGAGCTACCATAATTAACGATGAGATCTATCAGATAACATGGACTTCGCGCAAGGGCTTTGTGTACGACCCCAAAACCTTTAACCTGATTCGCACATTCGACTACCCCACCCAGGGCTGGGGCCTTACCACCGTTGGCGATCAGCTGGTGATGAGCGATGGTTCAAACATCCTGTATTACCTTGAGCCAAAATCGTTTGCTGAGATAAAACGGGTTGAGGTTTACGACCATCGGGGTGCGGTTAACCAGCTCAACGAGCTGGAGTATATCAACGGAAAAATATACGCTAACATTTACCTTACCGATAAGATTGTGATTATTAACCCCGAATCGGGGATGGTTGAGGCCGAAGTCGATTTCTCGAACCTCCTACCCCAAGCCGATAAGCACAGAAACATTGATGTGTTTAATGGTATTGCTTGGGACAAAAAGAACGACAGGCTTTTTGTGACGGGGAAAAACTGGCCTAAATTATTCGAGGTTAAGATTTACTAACCAAGCAAATCAACATGTATTACTCAAACATAAGGTTGTAGGGTCTGGCAATTTTCTGCTCCAGCTCCCCAAGCGATATCATTCCATTGGCACGAAACACCTCTCGGCCATCTACATACAGAATAATGCCCGGAATGCTTAGCATCCTTAGCTGCCCAGCCAGCTCACAGTTCACCACTGCATCCAGATCAACCATATTTATCCTTGGGAACTTACCATTTACCAACGCCCTTACCTGGGGGTGAAGCGTATTGCACACGCCACAAGCATCGTTATGAAGATAGAGTAGAACCGCATCGTTCGACTTAACGAATTCTTCCCAGGCTAAAACATCGTACTGCATAATTGCAAAATTTAATCATTAGGTTTCTCTAACAGAGAAGCTGAAGGAATGTTTAAAATAATTCGAAACCAATAGCAAAAAGAAAGTTACAATTCTTTTTCAAGCATTATCTTTGTTCCCATTCAAATAAAATTTGAAAAAAGCAGGTTTTTATTTGACAAAAATACAAACCACCCTAACCTAATGACAAGAATGTTCCTACTGCTTGTGGCGATTGCCATAAGCCTTGTTGGCCCGAAAGCACAAGCCCAAAACCGATTTACCATTAGCGGCTACGTTTACGAAAAAGGTAGTCGCGAAACCATGCCGGGGGTAAACATCTACGTACCGGAAACTACCCTTGGCACAGCCTCGAATAGCTACGGCTTTTACAGCCTTACCCTTCCGGCTGGTAAATACGAGGTTGTTTTCTCCTTTGTAGGCTATCAGCCCCGCAGCTTTAGCATCAACCTAAACCAAGACATCCCTCTTAACGTCGATCTTGACCCCTCCATTGAGATTGAGGGTGTTGAGATTAGAGGTGAAATGCCAAAACAGTCGAGCCGCAGCTCGCAGATGAGCGTGATGGAAATCCCCATTAGGCAGATAAAGTCAATACCTGCCCTGCTAGGCGAGAAGGATGCGCTTAAGGTTGTGCAGCTCATGCCCGGCGTGCAGAAGGGTAGTGAGGGCACCAGCGGGCTTTACGTACGTGGAGGTGGCCCCGACCAAAACCTTATTATCCTCGACGATGCCACGGTTTACAACGCCTACCACCTCTTCGGCTTCTTCTCGCTATTCAATGGCGATGCCATAAAGAGCTTGGAACTCACCAAGGGCGGATTCCCAGCCCGATACGGAGGAAGACTCTCATCGGTGCTGGAAATCGTGATGAAGGATGGTAACAAGGAGAAAATCTCGGGCGAGGCTGGCATTGGGATGCTCTCGTCGCGATTAGTGCTCGAAGGTCCCATTGCTAAAGATAAGGCCTCATTCCTTGTGTCGGGTCGCAGAACGTACTACGATATTCTGGCTCGCCCATTCATCCCCAACGACATAAAGCTAGGCCTGTACTTCTACGATTTTACAGCCAAAGCCAATTGGGAAATCAACAACAAAAACCGCATATTCATAAGTGGCTACTTTGGCGAGGATAAGTTCTCGGGAGGAGAAGAGTACGAGGGCGCCAAGTACGAGGGAGGCTTATTCTGGAACAACGCAACCTCCACCTTGCGTTGGAACCATGTTTTCACCAGCCGGCTTTTCTCCAACCTATCAGTTATTTTCAGCAACTATCGGCTTAATATTTACGCCAGGGACGAGTACGATGGCGACGTATTTGAGCTAAGCTACCGCTCGGGTATTCGCGATTTTGGAGCGAAATACGACTTCACCTGGATGCCAAGCCCCTCGCACACCATTCGGTTCGGGGTAACCTCCATATGGCACAACTTCAATCCTAGCGCAGTGGTTATACGCGATGACTATTTGAATGAATTTGAGAGCATAGTGAATACAATAGACACGAGTCGGGGCTTTACCTTGAGGACGAAGTTAAAATATTGGATAAAGGAATTGTAAGCGCTGGTGTTCGCCTATCGCATCACTACCACGATGGGACATCGAACTTTTCGTTTGAGCCACGCATCTCGGGCAGCTACTACCTTAGCAATACCCTTTCGGCCAAGGCGTCATACGCCAAAATGAACCAGTATATCCACCTGCTAACCAGCACCGGTATTGGTTTGCCCACCGACCTGTGGGTTCCGGCCACCAAGGATGCCCCGGCACAAGACAGCTGGCAATTGGCTGCAGGGTTTGCTAAAGACTTAAAAGATATATCAACCACCATTTCGCTTGAGGGGTACTACAAGGAGTCGGATAATGTGATTACCTACCGCGAAGGGGCTAGCTTTCTGATGTTCGACGACCCAACTAACGCAAATAACATTAAGTGGGAAGATAATATTACCAGCGGTTTTGGCTGGTCGTATGGCGTTGAATTCCTTGCGCACAAAAAGATGGGCCGCTTTTCGGGTTGGGTTGGCTACACCCTTTCATGGACACAACTACAGTTCGATGAAATAAATATGGGTAAACCCTACTGGGCTAGGTACGACCGTCGGCACGATATTTCTGTTGTTGGGGTTTACGAGCTTAGCCCTGGCATAACCCTTTCGGGTACCTGGGTTTACGGAACGGGTAATGCTGTAACCCTACCCCTGGCAACGTACCCTGTTAATCAACACGTTCCAAATTTGATATCAAGCTACATGTGGACCGAAACAATTCAGGACTACGGAAAGAAAAACGACTTTAGAATGGCCCCCTACCACAGGCTGGACCTATGCGTGCAGGTTCATAAAAAGTTTGAAAAGTATGAGAGGACTTGGGAATTTGGCGCCTACAATGCCTATAACCGTCAAAATCCTTTCATGTACTTTGTACGCGGCGAGCACAAGCATAACCCGCGCACTGGCGAAAGCACCTACGTTAATAAGCTGAAGCAAATCAGCCTATTTCAGTTTATCCCGTCCGTTTCATGGTCAATAAAATTCTAATGGTATGATCTTACAATCAACAAAATCAATAGTAACAATTGCTGCCGCTACATTTACCATAACATTTGCCAGCTGCATAAAGGACGTTGACGATGTGAACCTCCCCAGCACGCCAAGGAAGCTGGTAGTGCAATCGTTCATCTCGCCTACCGATTCCATTTTTGTTACCGTTTTCGCATCGCAACCAATAAATTACAATATCCCCATAGATGGCGACAACTATTACTACAACGCTTTCGACACCATAAAAACCGCTACGGTTATATTAGCTAACATTGAGGACAATAGCACTATAGCCGTACCCTACGATTCGAAACAAAAGAAATACGCACTCCCTCCCAATTTATTTGCCATTGAAAAGGGCAACGAGTACGAGCTTAGGGTTACCGCCAATAACTTTGAGGCTGCAAGCGGCAGAACCGTTGTACCTCTGGGCAACGCCACCTCTAGCATCGAAAGGATTGATACAATTTCTACTGATGAATGGGGCTATACCGAGATGCGGCTAATTGGCACCATTATCGACCCAAAAAACGAGGAAAACTTCTACAGTACGCTCATATATAGCCTTAAACAGTACGAGTCATCATGGGACGAAACAACCCATACATTTATTTCAAATTACTCCAAGCGGCTAATAAGCGATAGCAATATGGATGGTCGTACCATATCAATTCGGCATGAGTTTTCGTCCTACGATGACGATTACTATACCAACCTAGGTACCACCACAGAGGTTTACGAGGTTGATGAGCACTACTACAGATTTCACATCTCGCTCGAAAACATTTACGACATCATGGACAATCCATTCTCCGAGTCGTCGCACCTATACTCAAACATCGAGGGAGGGCTTGGGGTTTTCGGCTCGTACATCACTTTAAATCAAACTACGCTGAACAAATAAGGCAACCCACATTAATCTGTTTGTACCCACTGCCCCCAGCTTTTACTGGCTTGGGGCAATATTTGCTTTTTAGCCAATAATCAGCTAGTTTTGCAAATATTTCCAACCCAACAAAATATTTGTTTTGCTTTTCGTAATGAATTAATTATCACCTTAGAATTAGAAACAATAACCCACAATAAATTCATGGATTACAATACCCAGCGTAAGCATTTGGTTTTGCCGGAGTACGGCAGGCACATCCAACAGATGGTAGACCAACTTCTTGAAGTTGAAGACAGAGAAGAACGAAACAAAACAGCAAAAGCTATCATTGCTGTAATGGGCAATATGAACCCCCACCTGCGCGACATCAACGATTTTAAGCATAAGCTCTGGGATCACCTGCACATCATGGCCAATTTTAACCTCGATATCGATTCGCCCTACCCAAAGCCCGAGGCTTCGGTGATCTACGAAAAACCCAAGCAGGTGCCCTACCCTTCGCATCCCATAAAGTACAAGCACTATGGCCGTTCAATCTCTCTAATGATTGAACAAGCCATTGAGATGGAGGAGGGCGAGCTAAAAGAGGCGCTAACCAGGCTTATTGCCAATCATATGAAAAAATCGTACCTGATATGGAATAAGGACTCGGTGTCGGACGAAGATATTATCCGCGATATGGCCGAACTAAGCAACGGGAAGTTAACATTAGCTGCCGACTTCAAGTTCAACCAGGTGAAAGAAAGTGTACCATACAAACCACGCAAAAAGTTCCAACCCCGTAAAAAATAAGTTTCATTATGGCAACCTTTGAAATAGCTGGAGGCAAACGCCTTAAGGGCGAGATCACCCCACAGGGGGCTAAAAACGAAGCGCTACAAATACTATGTGCTGTTTTGCTAACCCCCGAAAAGGTTACTATCAAGAATATTCCCAACATCAGGGATGTAAACAAGCTCATTGAGCTTATCGAGCTGATGGGGGTTGAGGTAAACCGCCTATCAACATCAGAGTGTACCTTTAGGGCTAAGAATGTAGACCTTGAGTACCTAAAAACCGATGAGTTTAAAGCGAAGGCAGCTGCGCTTAGGGGATCAATTATGATTGTAGGCCCTATGCTTGGTCGATTTGGCGTGGGCTACATCCCCCAGCCCGGAGGCGATAAGATCGGCCGTCGTAGGGTTGATACCCACTTCGTAGGATTTCAGAATCTGGGCGCCACCTTTACCTTTAACCAAAAGCAAAGCTTTTACGAGGTGAAGGGCGACAACCTGAAAGGTGCCTACATGCTGCTCGATGAAGCCTCAGTTACCGGAACTGCCAATATAGTTATGGCAGCAGTGCTTACCCCAGGGAAAACCACCATATTCAACGCTGCCTGCGAACCTTACCTTCAGCAGCTATGCAAGATGCTAAACCGAATGGGCGCCAAGATTAGCGGTGTAGGCTCAAACCTACTAACCATCGAGGGGGTTGACTCGCTAGGTGGAACCGAGCACACCATCCTCCCCGACATGATTGAGATTGGCTCGTTCATTGGCCTTGCCGCCATGACGCGGAGCGAAATCACCATAAAAAATGTATCGTACGACAACCTTGGGATTATCCCCAGCTCGTTTAAGCGGTTAGGTATTAAGTTCGAAAGGGTAGGCGACGATATATACGTTCCATCCCAGGATAACTACGAGATTGAAACCTTTATCGATGGCTCCATCATGACCATAGCCGATGCGCCATGGCCCGGCCTTACCCCCGACCTACTCAGCGTATTCCTTGTGGTGGCCACGCAAGCCAAGGGCTCTGTGCTTATTCACCAAAAGATGTTTGAGAGCCGCCTGTTCTTCGTGGATAAGCTTATCGATATGGGTGCTCAAATTATCCTTTGCGACCCGCACAGAGCAACCGTTATTGGGCACAACCATCAAATGCAGCTAAGGGCAACCTCTATGGTTTCGCCCGATATCAGAGCGGGTGTTGCTCTGCTTATCGCAGCCCTATCGGCCGATGGCACCAGCGTTATTCACAATATTGAGCAGATTGATAGGGGCTATCAACAAATTGAAGAGCGACTCAATGCGCTGGGAGCACAAATTGTTCGCAAGGATTAAATCTTTGCAAGCCTTATCGGGGAGCAACCGAGAAGTATGCCAAAATGACTGGGTTTTGCCATTGGCAAGTCTTTTGTATTTGGCAACCTTCAGTATGATAAAAATAGACACTGGATATGAACAAGAAAAAAACAGCTAAAACAACCGAACAAGAGGTAGAAACACCAGAGCAAGAGCCAGGTAGCCAAACCGATGCTGCCCCCAAGGTTAACGATAAAACGGAAGAGGACAAGGCAAGTGCCATGGAGCAGGAGGAGTCCAAAGAGCTTGACCCAATAGAAGAGCTGCAGAAGCAGCTCGATGAAGCCAAAGATAAATACGTAAGGCTTTCGGCCGAGTTCGACAACTTCCGCAAGCGTACCCAGCGCGAGAAAATGGATTTGATTAAGTATGGTTCTGAGGACGTGATTAAAGGGATTCTTCCGTTGATTGATGACTTTGAGCGCGCCATTAAACATAGTGAAACGGCAACCGATATTGAAGCCATGAAGCAGGGGCTAACCCTTATCCACGGAAAATTTCTTGAGTTCCTTAAGGGCAACGGGGTTAAGGAAATTGAGGCCATAGGGCTTGAGCTGGATACCGATAGGCATGATGCTATCACCAAAATTCCTGCCCCCGAGGATAAGCTTAAAGGCAAAATAGTTGATGTAGTGGAGAAAGGGTATATGCTTAACGATAAGGTGGTACGTTTCTCGAAGGTTGTAATTGGAGAGTAAGATAATACATTAAGAGCGATAGATGTCAAAAAGAGATTACTACGAGGTATTAGGCGTATCAAAAAGCGCCAGCAAGGACGAAATAAAGAAGGCCTATCGCAAGATGGCCATCAAGTATCACCCCGATAAAAATCCGGGCGACCATACGGCTGAGGAGAACTTTAAGGAGGCAGCCGAGGCTTACGAAGTGCTTAGCGATGACAATAAGCGGGCGCGCTACGATCAGTTTGGCCATGCCGGTATGAACGGTGGCTCTGGCGGATTTGGCGGTGGTGGGATGACCATGGATGATATCTTCTCGCAGTTTGGCGATATTTTTGGAGGACACTTTGGCAGTGCATTCGGTGGATTTGGCGGTTTTGGCGGCGGAGGCCGTAGTTCACGAAGGGTAAACAAGGGTTCCGACCTTAGGGTTAAGGTTAAGCTTAACCTGTCGGAGATTGCCAATGGGGTTGAGAAAAAAATCAAGGTAAATAAGTACGTGAGCTGTAAGTCGTGCTCGGGAACGGGGGCTGCAAATGGTTCATCGTACTCCACCTGCTCCACGTGTAGAGGATCGGGGTATGTAACCCGCGTAACCAATACCTTGCTGGGCCAAATGCAAACCACATCGCCCTGCCCCACCTGTAATGGCGAGGGCAAAATGATTACCGACCGCTGTACCAGCTGCTCAGGCGAGGGAGTGGTGCGCGATGCCGAGGTAATCACCATCAAAATACCCGCTGGCGTTGCCGAGGGTATGCAGATGTCGGTTTCGGGAAAGGGAAATGCAGCCCGCCGTGGCGGTGTTAATGGCGATTTGCTAGTGCTTATCGAGGAGGAGAAGGATCCGAACCTTACCCGCGATGGCAACGATCTAATATATAGCCTATACCTAAGCTTTACCGAGGCTGCGCTGGGGGCACCAGTGGAAATACCAACCGTTGACGGCAAGGTGAAGATTAAGATAGAACCCGGAACTCAACCAGGACGAGTGCTCCGACTTCGAGGCAAAGGCCTACCCGATGTGAACGGCTACGGCCGAGGCGACCTGCTGGTTAGCATCAACGTATGGGTACCCAAAAACCTGTCGAAGGACGAAAAGGCTACGCTCGAAAAGTTGAGCAAATCGAATAATTTTACTCCGGCGCCCGATTCGAGCGAAAAGAATTTCTTTGAACGGATGCGAAGTTTCTTTGATTAGCCTACGATACGCTAGTCGGTAACACGGATTACTTGCAGCACAGCAATAATCCGTGTTTCTGGTTTAATTCATCAACCAACCGATTGAAAAGCACCAAATACTTTTCTGCCCATAGATATAAGTAACACTAAACAACGATAAGTGAAACCCATAGAGCCAAACGAGCTATTTACCACTGCCCAAGACAATCCAATTGTAGATGTACGTACACCTGCTGAGTTTGACGCTGGCCACATCCCAGGCGCCATCAATATCCCCCTTTTCTCCAACGATGAGCGTGCCGAGGTGGGTACGCTGTATAAAAGGGCAAGCCGCGAAAAGGCAATGCTTAGAGCGTTGGATATTGTGGGGCCAAAAATGTCGAGCTTGGTAAAGCAGGCTAGTAAAATTAAATACACCGACAAGCTCATTGTGCACTGCTGGCGCGGGGGGATGCGCTCCGCATCGTTTGCTTGGCTAATGAACACTGCCGGCATACCAGCAGCAACGGTTAACGGTGGCTACAAGGGTTTTAGACGATTTGCTGCATCGGTAATTAAAAGAGATTGGAGCTTTAAAGTGATTACAGCCTGCACTGGCAGCGGAAAAACTGAGCTACTGCTTAAAATGCAGGAACTAGGTGAGCAAGTAATCGACCTGGAAGGCCTAGCCGACCATAAAGGTTCGGTTTTTGGCGGGTTAGGTCGCGCACCACAGCCTACCACCGAACAGTTTGAAAATAACCTATTCTGGGCCATCAAAGATTTTGATATCAACCGCACCATTTGGGTTGAGGATGAGTCGATGTGCATTGGTCACGTATTTATTCCGCATGACTTTTACACTAGAATGCACTTCAGCCCATTGGTAAAGGTCGATTTGGCCTTAGACCAACGCATTGAGCGGCTGGTAAAGGAGTACTCCCTGTTCAGCAAGGAGGAGCTAATCCACGCCATTAGCAAGATAACCAAGCGGTTGGGTGGCGATAACGCAAAGCATGCCGTTGAATCCATTGAGAGCGGGAACTTTCACGAGGCAACGCGCATACTGCTTTGGTACTACGATAAAGCCTACAACCGCAGCATTGAGGAGCGGCGGGGATTGATTGAATATGAGAAAGAGTTCAGCGTTTATAATGCTGAGGAGATAGCCAAGGATTTAATAAAACGCAATAAGTAGAAAAGGGAGCGTAAATGCTCCCGTAATTGTTCATTAAACAAGCCAGCTAAAACCCCAGTCCAAACCGACCCCAGTACTCATCCTCCAGCTCACCCCAGCGCAGCATGGTTGCGCCGGCAAAATCGCGGGTATAACGGGTTAGCATCTTTTGAATCTCCTCGTTCTTATTCGCCTTTGCCAGATATTGAACTTTCTGCTCTAGAAATTCAATCTCCATTGCAGCCTTACTTTCGAAATGAGCAACCTCTTCCATCATCCCCTCACGGGTATCTTGCCAAGCCAGCGTGGCCAGCCTGTTGGCCTTACGGTACTGCCAAATGGCAGCATCGGCACGATGACGCTTTTGTCCGCAGTAGTTAAAACTCTCAGGCAACTCGGTTGTACCAGAAAAGATGGGAATCCTAGGGCTTTGACCTGGGTTATCGAACGAGAACCAAGCCACTCCGCCAATGGCATCGGGTAGCCAGTCGCGCAGCTGAACTATTTGCGAATACGAGCACCACGATACGGCCACGGTACGATAAAACTCCACCGCATCCTCATCAAGGAAATTATATAGGTTGCGAGCATTGGTGGTTAACCAAGGCTGCGCTATGGGCGATAATACGGTATCGACACTAGTCACCTCACGCTTATCGTTGTAAGTTTTTTTGATGGATTTAAGATTTTGAGTCATATCGTACTCTGTTCCCTCGTAGGTTTCGCGGTATAGAGCAATCACATCCTGAACAGAAACCTTTTTGTCGGGCTTAACCGAGAATGGCAACTCATCGGCCTCGTAGCTGAGGTTAAGTGATGGCGCTAAAGCATTAAGCACAAAGTAATCGCGAATGGCGAAGGGTTTTTTAACTGTTCCGTAAGCCTGCCAATATTTAAAGGTTGATTTACCATCCCAAAAGCCCATCCTTTTAGCCACATCAAAAATATTATCCGAGGCCATGAAGTGTTCCTTATCCTTTAGATTAATTTTGCCAATGCGAGGGATGTTAGCCGAAATACCTACATGGTTATCGGGGATTCGCTGTGCTGCCCATACCCCGCCTATATTGTCGGGGCCCTCGCCAAAAATTTCCATTTGCCAAACCTCCTTGGTATCGGCAATGGTTATGCACTCACCCCAATCGCCATAGCCATAATTCTTTATTAGCTCCCCAATTAGCTTAATGGCATCGCGAGCGGTTGAGCAACGCTGCAGGGCAATACGTTGCAGCTCCTCAATCAGAAACATGCCGTTTTCGTTCACCAACTCCTTCTTCCCCGTAATAGTTGTTTCGCCAATGGCCAACTGCTTCTCATTCATACACGGATAGGCAGTATTTAGGAAGGTATAGGTTTCTTTGGCTTGGGGAATTTCGCCAACCTTTTCCACGTTGCGCATATCCCAAGGCGTTTCGGTTTTTAGCAAACCCTTATATATTGCTGTTACTGTATCGCGATTATACTTCTGTCCCTTTTCAATGGTCACCCAAGTGCGATAGCGACCATCGCAGGTATGACTAGTTATTACCGATCCATCGGTTGAGGCTTTTTTACCAACTAGGATGCTAGTACATGACTCGCCAAAAAAAGGATCGTTCATCTGATCGAAAATGCTTTGCTGAGCAATTGAAATTTGTATCGACAGGAAGGTTGATATAAGCGTAAGGCTCAAAAAGTATCTCATAGGTACTATAGGTATTAGTGAGGGGTAAATAAAGTTGAATTTATACTAATCTATAGATACTTAACACACTAATTGGTTTAACGTTTTGTTGCTACTGATTAGAATCAATCACAAGTGACCGACAAAAACTTTAAAGGTATTATTAGATTGCCTTCGGCGAGCTAACAGTTCTTCGCTTCACTTCGTCTTGCTCTGAATGACTTAGTGAGGCAGGAAGTAAAGAATCTTATCATTTCTTTTCGGCCATTAATGAAAATCAATAAAATGACCTCACCTGTTTTTTATCAAATTTTTATGGATACTCAATGTGATGCCAAAATGATCACAATTAGCTATACAATAGGTCGTTATGCAAGGTTTCGAGAGAACAACAGCTTTATCACTAGCTCAATAGGCTATGTCAAAATAGGTATAACATTGAGTATTCATTCTAATTTTTACTGAAATGGTGTATTATTAGTCAAAATCAAACTAATTTTGAAGCCAGTAAAAACCAACTATAATATACGCAGCATGAACATCCTAACTACAAGTAACATCGAGAAGCGCTTTGCCACTCACCTGGCGCTCGACGATGTAAGCATTTCGGTGCCCGAGGGGAGCATATACGGGTTACTTGGCCCCAATGGCGCCGGGAAAACAACCCTTATCCGTATTATCAACCAGATTACGGGCCCCGATAAGGGGAGTGTTGAATTTAACGGCCGGCCGATGAAAGCCGATGACATATACAGCATTGGCTATCTGCCTGAAGAACGCGGCCTATACAAAAAAATGAAAGTTGGCGAACAGGCACTTTACCTTGCGCGCCTAAAAGGGCTTAGCCGGCACGATGCGCTAAAAAGGCTTAAGTTCTGGTTCGAGAAAATGGAGATCCAGGGCTGGTGGGACAAGAAAATTGAGGAACTGTCGAAAGGGATGGCCCAGAAGATTCAGTTCGTGGTAACGGTTATTCACAATCCCAAGCTACTAATCTTCGATGAACCCTTTAGCGGATTCGACCCCATCAATGCCAACCTCATTAAGAACGAAATACTTGACCTGAAGAAGAATGGCGCAACGGTAATCTTCTCGACCCACAACATGGGCAGCGTTGAGGAGATGTGCGACCATATCACGCTTATCAACAAGTCGAAGAACATTCTTAGTGGCCCAATCGATAAGATTAGGCAAAGCTACGGCAGCAATGTTTTTGAGCTATTACTAAAGGGCGATATTGAGAAAGTTAGGGAGAACCTTGGTTCAAACTACGAACTACTTAGCCATAAAGAGGAATCTGGTATAGTTAATGCTCAGGTTAAGGTGCACAACTACTCCGAGGATAACCGGCTGCTAAAAAAAATTATTCCCGTGGCCGAAATTCTTGGGTTTAAGCAAGCTGTGCCCAGCATGAACGATATCTTTATACAAGTGGTCCAGGAGTATAATAAAGCCCATGGGCTTAAGTAATCATCACCCTGAAAATTATTGAGCTATGAACAAAATAATGCTAGTGCTTGAGCGTGAATTTCTTACAAGGGTAAGGAAGAAATCGTTCATCATAATGACCATCCTTACGCCCATCCTGTTTGCGGCGCTAATGATTGTACCCGCTGTAATTGCTACCCTTGAGGATAAGAACGAGAGGCATATTGCAGTTATTGATGATGCAGGGATATTTGAAGGTAAAATACCCGAAACGGAGTACCTAAAGTTCACCTTTCTGCATGATGTGGAAGTTGATGATATTAAGGAAACCTTTCATGAGTCGAACTACTACGCCGTGCTTTTCATCGGCAAAATGGTGGCCAGCACCCCCGATGCCGTGGTGCTATACTCCGACAAGCAGCCATCCATCGATATCACATCGCACATATCGAGCGCTCTAAAAAATGAGATAGAGTCGCAAAAGTTGATGTCGTACGATATCGAGAATTTAGATGAGATTCTAAACAATATCAAAACCTCAATAAGGGTTCGCACCATTAAATGGACAAAAGATGGCGAAGCCAAGGAGAGCTCAACTGAGCTGGCCATGGGGTTAGCCTACATACTTAGCTTCATGGTATATATGCTTATCTTCCTCTTTGGCAACCAGGTAATGCGTGGTGTGATTGAGGAGAAGAGCAGCCGTATAGTTGAGGTTATCGTTTCGTCGGTTAAGCCGTTCCAGCTGATGATGGGCAAAATACTAGGTATTGCGGCCGTGAGCCTTGTGCAAATTGTGCTTTGGATAATTTTAACCTTTGGTTTGGTAACTGTTGGAACATCCCTTTTGATGGATAAATCCGACACCGCCGATACCAACAAGCAGATGGTGACCAGCATTATGGAGACACAGGGTGGCGCACAGGTTATACCCGACACCGCAGGCGCCAACGACGACTTTGTTAGCGAGATGATGGGCGCCCTATCCAACGTAAACTTTGCGCTGATAATTGGAGGGTTCATCTTCTTCTTTATTGGAGGATATTTACTTTACGCCGCAATGTTTGCTGCTGTAGGCTCGGCAGTCGAGAACGAAGCCGATACGCAGCAGCTGATGCTGCCCATTACCATCCCGCTAATCCTCGCCATTGTTGTTATGGTTAGCGGATTGCGATCGCCCGATGGAGCCATATCGTTCTGGTTCTCGATGATTCCATTCACCTCACCCATAGTGATGATTACCCGCCTACCCTACGGTGTTCCCACCTGGGAGCTTATCCTGTCGGGAAGTTTGCTGGTTGTTACTTTTATTTTTATGACCTGGCTTGCTGCTAAGGTATACCGAACCGGCATTTTGCTTTACGGTAAAAAGCACAGCTGGGGCGAGATTTGGAAGTGGATTAGGTATAGCAACTAAACATGCACACCACACAGAAGAAAAGGGGAAATCGAGACGATTTCCCCTTTTCAATTCGGGATTGAAAGGTCTACCTCTCAACCACTCTAACCAAAGTTCCTTTACCCTGCACATTTGCCCTAACAAAAACCTCAACCTTACCGTTTGTGCTGGGAACAACAATTGGGAATGCATCACCATACTGCTTAATTCCACCAACCAATTTGCTGCTCCAGCTATCCCCATTGCGGTGCGATACGAACAGGTCTCCATTTCTCGAGTACCAAGCCACCACCGATTTCCCATTACTAGTTGCCGTTGCGCTTAATGCCGATGAGAGCGTCTCGCTACCGAGGCCAAAGGTTCTTTTGGTCCATCGGCCAGTATACTGCGCATAGCCTAGGGTCCCTCCCGCATAGTGATAAAGCGTGGGTGAGCCATTCTCCATGAAGATATTAAACCCATTGGTGTTTAGCGTTCCAAGGCTTCCCACAATACCCATATTTTTCCAAACCCCACCGGAGTATGCCTGACAGTCGAGGAACTCGGCCACCACAACCCAGTTTCGATGATGAGTCCCTTGGTAAGGAATAAGAATGTCGCCATTGGGCTGAATAAGCATGGTGGAGTTTACCCCGCGTTCTATGAAGTTAGGCTTATTGTCCTCGTTAGCCTTGAGCATGGTTGGCACAAAACGCCCCGACTTGTTGTTGGCATACTTAAGCCCCTCGTTGTGGTAGCTTAAATGAATAATATTTTGCCTGTCAATGGCCAAACCATTCTGATAGCTGGTATTGGAAGTGATAGTCTCAACAACTGTTTTAGCAACAGCACCCTGCGTTAAGTTTATTGACCCGCAGTACAACTTAATGCTGCTGGACTCCACCTTGAAGTAAGTGAAATGAAGTGTCCCATTATTGTCAATGGCTAGCGATGGAATCTGCTTTTCTAATCCCCGGCTAAAGCGTCCGTCCTCTTGCGATGCCGAACCCAAGCGATCTACCTCGGCAGATTCCCACGAAATACCCTTTTGCCTTACATACCGTAAAACGTACTGATCTCCTGCAACCTTATCAACAAAAACAATGTGGATATTGCCAGAGCCATCCCTTATGGACGAGGGGGTACCTACTGCCTCGGCAGAACCAGTCACATTAAGCGTCGTAGCCTTTGCAGCAAATGCGTTGGCTCCTGCTGATAAAGTATACTGAGCCTCAACAACAGGGGTAAACGTAAGCCTCTGCTGAGCATCTGTCGATATTGACACTAAAACCAACGCTAACGCTATGCATACGCCTGTAATGCCCCTTGAAAAAATGCTTATCTTACAATTCATAATTTTATAGTTTAGGATTTGGCCACAATGTGAAATATTCCAGCTTATAATAAAATATGTATCTAGCATTTGCTGGGAACTATTTATTATTCGGGTGTGTTTGATGATTATTTGCAAAAAGAGGACAGATTAAAAAAGTAACTCCACATAAATAGAAATCACTCGCACAACTCTTCATTTGTGTTAACCGCCATTAACACTTCGATGGCAAAGAACAAAAAACAGCTAAACGGTGTTGCTGAACGTTAACCCAGCAAATACTTATCAAAACTTAGGTTTACATTTGATTACACCAACACTAAACCCGTATAAAAAAACATTATTTGCCGCAGCACTTTTACTAGCAATGTCGTCCTTTTCGTTTGCTCAAGTAGGACAAGTAGGAATTGGAGGGTTTGTAAACTTTGGAGAGGATGTACAACCTCTGAACCTCTCGCTCACAACCAGTCCATCGAAGAACTATGGCATGATATTCAGGCAGGGCTATGGATTTAACGCTTCGCAGATTTGCAGGCGAGCCGAAACCAACCTAGTGGTGTAAACCGAAGATTCTTTAGAACCGAAAACTCTAACTTTTACTTTGGATTGGGAGGCATTATGAACTTCCAGAGATACGATAGCCAAAACTACTTCGACTGGGGGTTCAACATTCCCTTGGGTTTTGCGATTTCCAGAAACCCCGAGAAACGAAACAATTAGCATTACCGTTGAAACGGGCCTATACTACAAAACCAACAAGCGATGGGGAACGATGCTTCGCAATGAGGATAAGTTTGGCGGATATGGCGGCCTAAGCCTACATTACTACTTTGGGAAGACAAAGTAAGTTAGTCCCTTAAAAACTATCTAATTATAATTTTCTAATAGATAAGATAGTCACCACAAGGTTGCTTCGACAAGCTCAGCAACCAGAACGTTACAACAGGATACCTAAGTATTAGTAAAACTCAAACCGTTTCTTCATGGCAAACAAAAATGCCCCGAAAAAACTTCCGGGGCATTCTGCTATCTAAAGATAATGATTTACTGTATCTCTACCTCAATCCAACCGCTGCGGTCGGGATCGGCAGGTACAGGCCATTTTTTGGGAGGATTTTCCTCCAGCTGCTTAAGCAGAACCTCAATGGCTTTCTCCAGTATTGGGTCTTGCCCCTTGGCCAGCTTGTGAGGTTCGTCAACCACCTCAATATCGGGGTATACACCAATTCCCTCAATAATCCATTCGCCCTTATCGTTGTAAATTCCAAAGCGAGGAACGGCAATGTAGCCACCATCCATAAGCGAGGCGTTTCCGCTCATACCAACCAGTCCACCCCAAGTGCGCGAGCCGATAATGGTGCCCAAGTTCTTTTGACGGAAGAAGTAGGGGAATGCATCGCCACCCGACGAGCCGTACTGGTTAATTAGCATAGCCTTTGGCCCATCATGCGCCACACCAGGGGTACGCATTGGGTGTGGTAGCCCTGCCCTATGCCAATGGGCATGGGTTTCGCGGCTTAGCAGTTCAACCATACGGTCGGGGATAAATCCACCGCCATTGAAACGCTCGTCGATAATAAGCGCATCCTTATGATGGTAGGCATACATCCCACGGTGTAGCTCACGATTCCCCTCAACAGCAGTGTTGGGTACGTGCATGTAGCCAATACGACCACCCGACAGCTTATCGACCATAGCGCGGCGCGAGTTCACCCAATCGAGATACATTAGCTCCTGCTCGCTGGATATTGGCCTTATGGTATAGGTACGTGCGCCCTGTGTTGTGGGCTTGCTATTCACGGTTAAGCGAACGGCCTTGTTCACCTTATTCTCCAAAAATTTGTATGGGTTCTGGGTTGTTGTTACATCTTGCCCATCAATTTGGATAAGATATTCACCCTCCTTAATATCTATTCCCTGCTCAGTTAGCGGCGAACGACGTGATGGGTTCCAGTTCTCTCCTTCGTATATCTTACTGATGATATAACGCTTACTCCTGTTATCAGCGGCAAGCTTGGCCCCAAGCAATCCGGTCTCAACACGGGTAACACGTTCAAAATCGCCATAGTTGACATAGGCATGACCCGTGTTAGTTTCGGCAATCATTTCACCAAAAATATAGTCGAGGTCAAAGCGGTGGTTTAGGTATGGTAGCATCTCGCCATACTTCTGGCGGAATTCATCCCAGTCGACATTGTGCAGGTTGGCCACGTAAAAGAAATCGCGGAAGATACGCCAGCCATCCACAAAAATTTGCTCCCACTCCTTGCGGGGCTCAATGCGCATGTCCATATTGCTCAGGTCGAGTTTGCCCGTGCCTGCCGATTGGTTTGGAGCAAGCGATGCCACTCCGTAATCGCCACGGCTTTGGTACAGGAACTTCTTGCCATCGGCCGATACGGTTGCTCCACGAATTCCGGCCATGATCAGCTCGTTCTTCTGCTCATTCACATTGTAGCGCTGCATACCCTCGTCGTTGAAGTACACCAAGCCATTATCAACAGGTTGTAAATTCCAGTATCCGCCAGAGGAAAGGGGGAAGGCCATAATACGCTGGTTCGCTCCATCAAAATCGATGGTAACGGTAACATCCTTTTTAGGCTCATCCTTTTTCTCCTCGTTTCCGGCAGGCTCAACAGTCTCCTTGGGTTCAAATAGGCGGGGGCTATCGTGGCGTAGCGCAATGGCATACAGGCGAGTAGCCCTATTGTACAGATAGTTGAACTCGAAGTCGGAGAAGTTTAGATTGAAATCGCGATTTGAGGCAAAAAAGATGTAGTTGCCACAATTGGAGAATACAGGATTCCTATCGCTAAAGGTATTGTCGGTTAGCTGTTGGGTTTTGTCGGTCTCCACGTTGTAAACCCAAATGCCTCCCTGACCATTCAAGCCATTCTTGGTATAGGTTACCCAGCGCGAGTCGGGTGAGAAGCTGTAGCTGCGGATTTCGTCGGAGGTTGGGGTATCAATCACCGTTAGCTTACCCGACTCAACATCGAGCAGCTGCAGGCGCATCGACCTGTCGAAGAAAACCAGCATCTTGCTGTTGGGCGACCAGGTGGCTGCATACTTCCAGCCCTTGGAGTTCTTAGTAATTTGCTTTGGAGTTGCATTCTCCTTATTCTCGAGCAGATACACCTCGTACTCGCCAGTCTCATCGGAGTAGTATGCAATCCACTTGCCGTCGGGCGACCACTGTGGGTAAACCGAGCGCACGCCCTGAGTATTTGTCAGGTTGATAGTAGTTCCGTCACCAGCGGGCACCGAGAAGATATCGCCACGAGCATCGAATAGCACGCGGTTACCACTTGGCGAAATGGCCGAACTATGTATGTTATCCTTTACATTCTTATGATAGGGTAAGGTGTTGGCGTAGTCGTAGCGGATATTCACCTTCACACGCTCGGTTTCCTCCGTTGCAAGGTTTAGCTTGTAAAGATGTCCGCCCACCTCGTAGGCAAGCTGGCCGTTAGTTCCGCTGGGCCACATCACGTCAAACTTATCGTGCTTGGTTATTTGCTTAACCTCCTTGGTTTTCACATCGTAGCTGTGAATGTTAAGCCAAAGATCGCGATCGGAAGCGAAGTAGATCTTATCGCCATGCCAAGTGGGGATATGGTCGGTTCCTTTGAAGTCGGTAATCTCCTCGGAGTGATTCTTCTCCAGGTCGTATATCCAAAGGTTCGATGCACGACCACCTTTGTATCGTTTCCATGTGCGGAATTCCCTGTCGATGTAAGTAAATACAACCTTTTTCCCATCGGGCGAAAGGTCGGCAAATCCGCCGTGGGGTATGGGTAGCTCCTCCTCTAGCCCACCCTCGATACTGATGGTGAAGTACTTGCCCATACGGTCGCCGTAGGGGGTGCGGTTGGCACGGAAGAAAACCTTTTTGCTGTCGGGGGTCCAGCCCAGCACTACGTAGTCGTACCCACCACGAGGAGGCATCTCACCCACATCGTTGTAGTAGGTAAGCTGCTGTGGGGTGCCACCCTGCGAGGGCATAATGTATACCTGGCGTGAACCGCTGTACTCAGCCGAAAAGGCAATCCACTTGCCATCGGGCGAAATTTTGGGGAATAGCTCAAGCCCTTTATGCGAGGTGAGCTGCCGCGCATCGCCACCATTGGCATCTACGGTCCAAATATCGCCAGCATAAACAAATACAATCTGGTTGCCATTGATGTCGGGGTAGCGCATCATCCGCGCATCCTCGTATGCATTCGAGATGAATGGCACAAGCGCCAGCATCCCAAGCAACCCAAGGTTTCTAAAGATTTTTTTCATGGTGATGTTAGTTAATTATTTGAATTGATTTTAATTTTCAGCTCATGGTTTGATGGGCATTGCTTGCAATTGGTTTAATTGCAACTGCCAACCAAAGGTAAGGGATTTTTTGCATATGAATTAAAAGGTTTTTGATGCATTGGGCTAACGTAAGCAAAGTATACAAATCCACTACTTTGAAGAAACAAATCAAATAGGAAATTTGTTATTCACACAAACCCATCGCAAAACATCTGATTAACACTATATTAACATTATCATAACCATTACCTAACATCGATACATGTTGAATACTTTACATTTACAAACCGAAGCAATATGAAAGTTTTAAACCGATTACTTACCACAATTATAACCAGCCATAACGATAAAAGATCGTTGATTCCGAGAATTGTGGTTGGGCTGTTATTCCTCTCGGAGGGTATTCAAAAGTTTTTGTTCCCTGAGCTGGTGGGTGTTGGACGATTTGAAAGCATTGGGTTTTCAAACCCAGAGCTTTTGGCCTACTTTGTTGCATCATTTGAGGTAGCAAGTGGAGCTATGATACTAACAGGATTAGTCACAAGGCTTGCCTCCATTCCGCTGCTTACCATTATGGCAACAGCCATTGTCACCACAAAAATACCCATTCTGCTAAATCATGGATTTTGGAAAATGGCGCATGACTCGCGAACCGATTTTGCCATGACTATGCTTTTGATATACCTCATAATATATGGAGCCGGAAACCTATCGGTTGACAAGTTGATACAATCGAGAAAGTAGCAAAACAGAAAACAAATATGAGCAAACCAAATAGTTTAAAACGAGTTTTAGGGCTTAACGATGCCGTTGGCGTTGGACTTGGAGCCATTATAGGCGCTGGGATATTTGTGGTTACTGGCGTAGCCGCTGGGGTATCGGGGGCATCGTTTATTGTTGGGCTGATGATTGCGGGGCTAATCGCCTCGTTTAATGGGCTTAGCTCTGCCCAGCTGGCAGCAGTATACCCACAATCGGGAGGGACATACGAATATGGTTACCAGCTACTAAATCCATCGTTTGGATTTTCGGCAGGTTGGATGTTTATAATCAGCAAGCTATCAGCTGCAGGTATAGTGGCCATTGGGTTTGGCAGCTACTTTCATCAGCTGGTGCCAGCGTTTACACCGCTTACCTACTCCATAGTTGCCGTGGTGGTACTTACTATTGCAAATCTTGTGGGTATAAAAAAGGCCGGTACGGTAAACCAAATCATTGTGCTGGTGACCCTCCTCTCGCTGCTCTACTTTATTGTAGGTGGAATTGGCTCCGTTAAGGCTAGCAACTTCACTCCGTTTGCACCCTTTGGCATCATGGGGATTGCCGAATCGACAGCCATTCTTTTCTTTGCCTTTACTGGATATGCGCGAATAGCGACTCTGGCCGAGGAGGTGGTGGAGCCCAAGAAAACCATCCCACGTGCTGTAATCATCACAATTACCAGCGCCATTGTGCTTTATGCAGCTGTGTCGGTTGTTGCCACAGGCGCCATTGGTGCCGAGGGAATGTCGCAGAGCAAATCGCCACTACAAGTAGCATCGGAGGCGATGAGTGCACCCGCAATAAGCGTAATAATCACCATTGGAGCATCAACCGCTATGCTGGGGGTTCTACTTAGCCAAATACTTGGGATTAGCCGTATGCTTTTGGCCATGGGGCGGCGCAACGACCTACCACATTTATTTGAGAAAATACACAGCAAAACATCGGTACCGCATATCGGCATACTTTTTACAAGCGTAGTAATACTTGCAATAACTACTCTGGGAACCTTTGATTTCGTTGTACGAGCAGCCACCTTTACCATTCTGCTGTACTATAGCATCACAAATATTGCTGCCATTAGGCAGCCAAACCAACAGCAGCTGTACAGCAAGGCAGTTCCCTACCTTGGGCTTGTGGGATGTATAGCCATGTCGATATCACTGCCCCTAAGCGTAATTATTTCGGGGGTAGCACTTCTTGCCATTGGGTTTGCAATGCGGTATTTTGTAAAGCGGTTCAGCGCTACATGAAGAAAAGGAATACGCCTAAGATAGTCACAAATGCACCGAGTAGCTCCTTGGGGTTAAACCTCTCCTTCATTATTAGTACCGAGAATGGAATGATTAGCACTGGCACAATGGACATTAGCGCCGAGGCCACGCCCGTAGTGGTAAACTTAACGGCCCAAAGGGAGAACGACACGCCTAGGAAAGGGCCAAAGAAAGCACCAATGGCCGTGCGGCTTATAGCCCGTCGGTTCTTTAACGCCTCTGATAGCTTTTTCCATCTACCTAAAAATGTAAAAATAAGCGCAAACCCAACTACCCCAGTAAGAACACGGATTTGAACAGCCGAGAAAACGTCATAGTCGGCCATTCCGTACTTGCTTAGCACCAAGCCACCACCCTGCCCTACTGCTCCGCCAAAGGCTAGAAGCAAACCAGCAATTGGATATGAGAATTGCACCTTTCGACGAGCTTTTGGTTTCTCTGGATCGTGAATTTCCCGGCGAAGTATTACCATGGCAATGCCCGAAAAGGTAAGCAGCATGGCAATACCTTGCTTAAGGGTTACGGTTTCGCCCAGCCAAGCCCAACCGATTAGCGCGGCTACGCCTGGCGCCAAGGCCATGATAAGCATCGATATACGAGCTCCCACCACAACGTATGCTTGAAAAAGCACCAAATCGCCTAGCACAAAACCCACCAACCCTGAGATAGATAGCCAAACCCAGTTGTGTACGCTGGCATCGGTTGGGAAGATTACGCCACGCATAAACCACGAGAAGATGCTAAGAAAAACAAAAGCCATGGTAAGCCTAATAAGGTTCACCTGTAGCGATCCAATCTTTTTACCAGCCGACTCGAAGGCTAGAGCTGTAATGGTCCAGAAAAATGCGGTGATTAGGGCTGCCAATTCGCCCTTGTGAGTAAGAATAAAATCGTTTAGCATTTAAAGACTTTAGTGTATGTTTAATTGAACGTGCTTTTGATATTAGTATGAAGTTTTGGTTTAACGAGCATTCTAAGAAAAGTATGCCGCAAAACTATAAACGTTTCATGGCCTATTTAGCTATATCGGAAAACATTTCGTGCAATTGTCAATCAAAACAACTAATTTTACAATACCGTATACAACTTGGCAATGAGCTCAAAACTTTGAAACACAACTGCTATGAACAAATTAGCGCGATATATAATCCTTGGAACAGGCCTTGCCATTGTGCTGTTTTTGCTTTGGTACTTCAGCAGCATAGTTAGCTACGTAATTATCTCGGCGGTACTATCGCTCATGGGCAAGCCCATAGTTGACCTGGTGTGCAAGCTAAAAATAAAAAGTTGGAACCCACCCAAGGCTTTGGGCGCTGCACTAGCCCTGATAACCCTATGGGGACTATTTATTCTTTTTCTCCGCATAATGATACCCTTGGTGGTAAGCCAAATAAACGACCTTAGCACGGTGAATGTGCCCAGCATGATATCCAACTTCAACAAACCCCTGGAGAGTATCGATACGTTTATTAAGGAATACCTACCGGCTTCGGCGCACGATTTCTCCATTCAGGAATACCTTGTTGAAAAGGTAAGTGGAATAATAAACGTTGGTATTATCACCGAAATTTTTAGCTCCACTGCCAATCTAATTGGTAATCTGGCCGTTGCCGCGTTTTCAATATCCTTTATCACCTTTTTCTTTCTAAAGGATGAGGGGCTATTCTTTAATGGAGTTACAATTCTTTTCCCCGAGAAGTTTGAGAGAAATATTCGCCATGCCCTCAGGAGCATCAATAACCTACTGCGCAGGTATTTCATTGGCATTGTGCTGCAAAGTACTGGTATTATGATACTCGACACAGTGGGTTTACTAATTGTTGGCCTGCCCTTCAACACAGCCATAGTAATTGGGCTCTTTAGGGGTATACTAAATGTAATCCCCTATGTGGGGCCAATAATTGGAACAGCGCTTGGCCTAGTTATTGGCATAGCAACCAATTTAGATATGAACTTTGCAACCGAGATGCTACCAATGCTGCTATTCATGACGTTAGCTTTTGTATCGGTTCAGCTAATCGACAACATCTTATTTCAACCCCTTATATTCTCGAACAGCGTGCACGCCCACCCTCTCGAAATATTCATTGTTCTTCTTATTGCCGGCAGCATTAGTGGTATTTTAGGAATGCTACTTGCCATACCGGGCTACACCGTGCTGAGAGTTTTTGCAAAGGAGTTCCTTAATAATTTCAGGGTAGTCCAAAAATTAACCGAAAAAATTTAGCCCGTGTTGTATGGCTTTTACTATATTTACACTATAAATTGAGCAATTATGCAAAAAGGTTTTAAGCTAGTGATCCCCATTACGCTCCTTATACTTACCCTGGGTACTATTAATCTTAGCGCACAATCGTTAACATATACATTGATTGGGCAGTACGAGTTGGCTACCGAAACGCCTGATACCTTAGAATTTACCCCACATCTGCCCGATGGCTTTGAGTTTTGCAAAATTGAGTTCGATGTGACCTCGGAAACCCTTATCACCAACGAGATATACGTTTTTGAAGAGGGACATGAGAGCATTGAGGTAACGCTATACTACATTGCCACTGGCGGTAGCTGTAGCACTCCAGCTGATTTACTAACCCAAACCATAACAATTTACCCAAAACGAGCACACTTCATACTGGAGTACGACAAGGAGTTTGAAGAGCTGGCCAGCCTGAAAAGGATACTTAAGAGCTCGCTGGAAATATCGGATAACTCCATCGACCAGCTTGGTGATTTTAGGTTCTTTTGGGATTTTGATGCCAAGATGCTCCCTGCTCCTCAGGTTGATTTTGATGCAAATAACCCTTCGTTGGGTCAGTACCCCAATGTTTACTACACCTTCCCCAATGGAGGAGCCTATGAAATTACGCTAAAGGTTATCGATATCAATAATGCTACCAACACGGCTGCCTTTACCAAAATTGCGATGCTAGAGCCCGAATTTGGTTCCGACCTGGTAGATTTTGAATATATCCCCAACGTTTTCACACCCACTGGCAATTCCAACAACTACTTTACCGTTGAGTCATCGGGAACAAATAGGCTGTCATTCAAGGTTTTCTCGCGCTCAGGATCGTTGGTGTACCAGTACGAAGGGAATATCATTAAGTGGGATGGGAAAAACTACTACGGGCAGGATCTACCTCAAGGAATTTACTACTACCTACTTGAGGATATTAGCGCCGAAAAACGATACAATACCGCCAAGGGATTTTTCTATATCTACAGATAAAAAGGTGCGAAGCATTGCTCCGCACCTTTCAGTTTTTATTCAGTTAATAACGACTGGGGGTGTTGTATAGCGCAGGGAATCGAAACGGAAACCTATCCCACGCTACGAAGTTACAAAAAGGCAAGAAGGCTGGCTACCTAATCGGCTACTTGCCTGCCGTATTTTTATTTATGTATGTGTATTTGCATATATGATAATTATAGTTTATATTTGCAAAAACAACTAATCTAGTTTTATGACTAATTGGAATGATAAAGCTAAACGACTTCTAAAGTCCGAACTAATTAAAAGAGGGATTTCTAACTCTGATTTAGTCATATTATTAAGTAATATTGGAGTTCAGGAAACAAAAGCTAGTATTGATAGCAAGATTAGCCGTGGAACCTTTAGTGCTTGTTTTTTTCTTCAATGTCTTACAGTAATTGGGTGTAACAAAATTGAGATTGAAGAGTACGAGAAAAATATACCTATAGCTGCTGAACACGGTTTAGAATATAACACCGTAAACAATGGAAAATAATACAATCAAATTCATAGACTTGTTTGCAGGTCTTGGTGGTATAAGATTAGGATTTGAGAATGCAATTAAATCCATCGGACTGAATTCAGAATGTGTAATGACTTCTGAAATTAAACCCTATGCAATTAAAGTTTTGAAAAGAAATTTTTCTCATAATCTACTTGTTGGTGATATATTTAAAGTACATAGTTCTGAAATTCCTGATTTTGACTTTCTATTAGCAGGATTTCCTTGTCAGCCATTTAGTGCAGGTGGCAAAAGACAAGGTTTTTTAGATACTAGAGGCACTTTATTTTTTGAAATCGAACGAATAATTCAACATAAAAAGCCCTTTGGTTTTATTCTCGAAAATGTTGAAGGTCTTATAAAGCACGACCTTGAGAAAAAGTCAGATAAAATAGGAAAAACACTGAAAACAATATTGTATAAACTTGAAAATGAGTTAGGTTATAATGTTAGTTGGAAATTATTCGATTCATTAGATTTTGGGTTACCCCAATCAAGAAAAAGAGTTTTTATTGTTGGAACAAAGAAACAACAGATTGATTTATCTGGACATAAACCTTACTATAATAATTTATCCTCAATTTTAGAGAAAGGTCTAGAACCTATTAGTTCAGAATTTGTAGAAAAACTCTTGTCTCATTATGATATTTACGATTTGTATGGAAAGTCTATAAAAGATAAGCGAGGGGGAACAAATAATATTCATAGTTGGGATATTGAGTTAAAAGGCGATGTGACAAAGGAACAACGAATTTTGCTAAATAAACTATTTAAAGAAAGAAGAAAAAAACAATGGGCAGAAGAAATTGGAATAGACTGGATGGATGGAATGCCTTTAACTTTAGACCAAATTTACTCTTTCTATAAAGTTGATAAATCAAAGTTGTATGAAATGTTGCAAGACCTTACTGAAAAAGGTTATTTGAGATTGGAGCATCCAAAACAATTAGTTAAAGAGACTACGCTTGATGGTGTTAGAACTTATAGAGAATACGATACTTCAAAACCAAAGGGCTATAATATTGTCACAGGTAAACTTAGTTTTGAAATAAATAAAGTGCTTAATCCTGATGATATTGCACCAACCCTTGTTGCAACTGATGTTTCAAGGCTTGCAGTTCCAGATGGGAAAGGGTTAAGAAGGCTAACTATTCGAGAAGGTTTAAGACTTTTTGGTTATCCTGAAACGTATGAGATTCCGAAAACAGTTAAGGAATACGATGCATTTGACTTACTAGGAAATACTGTTGCAATTCCTGTGGTTGAATTTGTGAGTAAATGCGTTTTAAAAACAATTAAGAATTTGGATAGTACTCATTCAGAACTTCGTCAAGTACAGGCAGAGTTTGTTGATTAATAACAAAATCACTTGCATCATAAATTCTATGAAGGTCATTTTGACGACCAACCCATCCAAAACCATCGCAATAGTTTAGCATAATTATTCTATTTGCTCGGTGGTTTGCATTATGCCTCATTAAAATACCATATAATTCAACAAGTTGGTCTGCTCTTTTCGATTGACCGCTCCCCGTAGTTATATTATAGGATGATTCAATTAGGATTATTGGAGAGTTTACACTTGGAATTAGAAAGTCAATGTTTTTGTTTAATAGTGGAAATTCTTTTTGAATTTCATATTGTAAGTTCTTGTTAATGTTTGATTTGTATAAATCAAGCCTTGTTTGTATCAACCTTTCAACGTGAGCACCTACTTCATTTGAATATTTACCTTGAATCTCATTGTCATTTAGAATACGTTCTACATATTGATAGTTACTTAGGTTTTCAATAAACTCTGGATCATCTAATTTAAAATTGCGCATATAATATAGCGGAATTTCTTTTCCAATTCTTGAGTTCCGACCATTAACAAAGAATTCTACCAAAAGGTCTCTAAATGTAGTATCTGTTTGTAAAGTTTTACTTATTCTATTAACGCTCCATTCAGTTCTAAACTCTTCATTACTAAATCTAAACCTCATTAATGAAACTACTCTTTTTAATCTCTCTTCGGATAACCCAATTAATGAAATGAAAGCTTTAAGTTTTACAACAGCAGGGAAATCATTTTCTGTAGTTAGAAAATCTGATAATTGTTGAAAGTCAGTAAATAAATTACATTTTTCATTAATAAATCTTGCTAATGGTTCAATTGACTGCAAAAAATTATTGTCAAAATTGTCATCAATCATAAATGACATAGTATTCTTCCAGTTTTCAAAAGATATTTTGTTCATTCAAGTATTTTTATGAAGCAAAAGTAAAGTAAAATCTCAAATATATTTGTATTTCGTTTTTTTCAATATGGCAGGTAACTACTTAGCTGCATCGCCCACACCAACAATTTGATAGCCGCTAACATCGAGCGACTTACTGGTATTGCTTAGTATTTCGCCCACATTCATGATGGTTTTGGCACCCGAGCTAAAATCTTCCGAAACCATCTCCATTATCATTCCATTGCCAAAGCCCATTCCGGCTGCTGCCAACCCTTGCAATCCATACATCTTCCCATAGGCTCTTGAAAGATCAATGGGGCTTTTCTTCGATGCCCAGAATGAAACCCTGCCCTCGGTATTCTCATACAGATACTCTTCGCATAGCTGCCCTGCGATAGTTTTGGATTTACCGGTTTTGGTGTACATTGGGTTAACGTAGATTTCATCAGCCACTACCTCTTCCTCGTAATTATGGACTAAGGCCTCATCAAGCTGGGAAACAGAATCGCTAGCAAATGAAATGGCCACCCCGCTTCTTTCACCATTCTCCTCATTGAGTATTAGCATGGAGAAATTCTTCATATCAAAAATCATAGTCCCTTTCTGCTTTTGCCCTGTTTGCTGATCTACGGCATCAAACACCATGGCGTAGCTCTTGCTATTGGGATCAAAATAGGTTGTGTACTGCATCTTGTCCGATTTTTTAAGCGAGTCGATGCTCTCAATATCCATCACCATGCTGGATGTGAACGAGTAGTGAGGTTCATACTTCACATTGTTAAGGCCCATGGTCTGCATCATTCTGCGCTCCAAAAAGTTTGGGCCAGCCTGTCTCTGGCGTTGGGGCTGCGCCTGCTCCTGCTCTACCTCCTGCGTTTGGGTGGTTGTTTCTTCTTGTTGGTTTTCTCTCAGGGCCTCAATGGCCTTTTCTTTCAGTAATCTTTTAATTTGGCCTTGCGACTCGCGGGGAACAAGTAGAATAGCCATAAGTAGAACGGTACAAAAAACAGATCTTTTCATAGTGCTTAAAGGTTTAATTATTAGTCCTTGAATTTGTGTGTGTATAAGTTCAAAGAATTTGAGCATTAGGGTTATTATCACAATGCAAGTTATACTGAAAACGCAACTGGAATCAAGCCTATTGAAAGTTTTTTGTGTGGTAGGGTTGATTGAGCTCGATGTACAGCGTAATAAGAAGTTGGATTACGCTATGCTCCATTTATCATTCTCCAAATAGCCCCCTCCTTAAGCGCATACGACGACTGTACCATACGCTCAAGGCCAAAACGTCTTACTAGAAAATGTGTGAAGATGGTGGCCAAAACAATCATCTCAACCCGCATGGGATCCATCCCGGGTATTACAGCTCGTTGCTGTTTATCTGTTTTAATAAGATGATTGTGTAGCTTGAAGTACTCCCCAATGGGAATCTCTATGCTGGGATCACCGTTTGCCTTTACTATATTGGCAGCCACTAGGATATTTCGATAGGTATCGAACGATCCCGAGCTACCAACTATTGTTTTGGGTTTGAAGTGCTCCATGGGTTCAACCAAATCTCTCAGTTGAGCCTCCAGATACCCCTCTACAGCGATAATCTCACCTTCAGTAATTGGGTCGGAGGGGTTAAACTGTTGCAATAGCCGCGAGATGCCCAGATCGTAGCTCCTTTTCCATTGGAACTGCTCTCCATTTCCAATAATCATCTCGTTGCTTCCCCCGCCAATATCGAGCATCAGCACGTTCTCGTTATTGAGCTCAACGGCCTGCCGAATTCCTAGGTATATAAGTTCGGCCTCCTCATCTCCATCAATCACCTGAACATCAAGTCCAAAAAGATTTTTAATGTCGGCCACCAGCTCATACCCATTGGATGCGTTGCGGGTAGCCGATGTGGCGAAAGCAAAAATTTCGTTAGCACCATGCAATAAAATTGTGCGCATATGCTCGCCAATGGCGCTTAGCCCACGCTGATAGGCTGCTGGGGCAATTAACTTCTGGTTAATGCCCCCCTCGCCCAGCTTTACGGCTTGCTTTGAGCTATGAATAATTTGATACGTTGAGTCACCATTAACCGATGCCACCAGCAGGTTAAAGGTGTTGGTGCCCATATCAATAATTGCTACTTTTCTCATAATCGTTAAATGCTGATGCTAGGGTTTATCATCCAAATTCCACTCGCCCAAAAATTGTTCCACGAACCCCAGCATGTAGCTATGCCGACTAATGGCTAGCTCCTGCGCAGCTGGGGTATTAAGGCGATCCTTTAGTAGAAGCAGCTTTTCGTAGAAATGGTTAAGGGTATTGCCTTTAGATTTTTTATACTCAGCAAAGGTACTATGCATATTGGGTCCCTCGTTGGGATTGTAGAGTTCACGATGCTTTGAGCCACCATACGCAAAGGCACGGGCAATGCCAATGGCGCCAATGGCATCGAGCCTATCGGCATCCTGCACCACGCAGGCCTCCAACGAGGTAGGCGTGGTATCGACCCCTGCACCCTTAAAAGAGACCTGTTTGATTATGGTTAAAACGCCATCAAGCAAAGTATGCTCAACATTACAGTCGAGTAAAACCTTCCTTGCATTGGGTAAATTCTCCCCATCGCTATGGGCCATTTTATGGTCGTCCATATCGTGCAGCAGAGCAGCCAGCTCAACCTGCAGCATATTTGCGTCTTCACGCTCACCAATACGCCGAGCCAAGTTCCATACCCGCCATATATGCCACCAGTCGTGACCCGTGGTGTCGTCGTCATGAAATGCCTTTACCTTCGAGGCTACATTTTTAATAACCTCATCCGAACTTATACTTTCCATTGATAAACAGTTGGTCATTTAACTAATAGGGCAATTGCACAATCAAGCAACGCATTCCAAAAGTAGGAAAAAATGGCTTAAGGCTTTCGTCTTTTAACTTTCGACTTATAAATTATTGTTCTGGGTTAAGTCATATTTAAACAAACACATCAAACTAACCTAACTTTTATACGCATACTCTGTCCATCCTATAAACATACAAGCTACCATCTACGACCCCTCCCTCAACCATCATTCATTCATCCAATAATTAAACAATTGGTAACCGAGTTCGTAAAGTAGCCAAACTCAAAACCCTAAACCTCAGACTTAATCATACAGTCAACCAACTAATCAATCAACCAACCAACCAACCAACCAACCAACCAACCAATCAACCAACCAACCAATCAACCAATCAACCAACCAACCAATCAATCAACCAACCAACCAACCAACCAATCAACCAATCAACCAATCAACCAATCAACCAACCAACCAACCAACCAATCAACCAACCAATCAACCAATCAACCAACCAACCAATCAACCAACCAACCAACCAACCAATCAACCAATCTGTCTGCCGTTGGCCATAGCCGTCAAGCTAAGCAATTTTCAATACCCTCGTAGAGCCTGCCTGGCTGGCAGACAGGGGTTGATAGCGATTGGGTTTAAATAGCAAAACCTAAAGCACCCCTGCCTTACTGCCGAAGGC
>Ga0334893_1000840_pt1 | contig 34993 bp, 30 predicted proteins | sample GraSluR3_MG_5_FD_207218 | JGI IMG/M metagenome (GOLD analysis project Ga0334893, IMG submission 207218) | Sludge microbial communities from methane-producing bioreactor in Wageningen University, Netherlands - Granular Sludge_09_05-R3 | ecosystem: Engineered > Bioreactor > Anaerobic >...
AAAGCACCTATTCTTTAATTTCAACTACAATCCTGACCTTATATTTCTCAATTTCAATCTGTTAATCTTCCGAACATGACTGGGCAACGCCCCAGTATACAGGTGCAAGGGTTTTAGCAGAAACGCTCGAATTTCCTTGCACTTGACAGAGCAAATATGTTGTTCAATTATTAGTGAACCAGATGTTTATGTCTTATTCAGCAAACCCTAGGTATACCCGAATTCCATTATCTCGGATAATCTATATCCAGAGGGCCTGCATAACCATTTAAGGCACACAATAAGAGGGTGTTATGATTTTGTTGTGGAAAAATAATCCATTTTTATTAGGCAGGGTGAGCCTTTTTATTAATACATTTGGTGGTTGTTGGGACAAACATAATTTTTTGAATCATGCAAATTTATACAGTATCTAAACCGGATAGCGAACTATTCGGTAGCATATCACTTTCGCCCTCAAAGAACATTAGTAACAGGGACATTGTAATAAGGGCGCTCAAAAATGCTAAGTTCGATATCAAGTCCATTTCAGAGAAGGATGCGGCCAAAGTATTCGCCGAGGAGATTCGTAAGGGCGAAGTGCCCTTAGAGGCCGGCGATCCTGCCAAGGCAATTAGGCTGCTGCGGGCATTTCTTCGCTTTTTTAAGGGCGACTGGATAGTAACCGGTTCGGCCGAGATGCACAAACGCCCGGTGGGCGATGTGATTGATATGTTGCAAAAGCAAGGTATTAATATTAAGTACATTGAGAGGGAAGGGTTCCCACCGCTAAAGATCATAGGTAAGGCCATCAAGGGCAATATCATCAGGGTCGATGCTATTATCTGTAGCCAATTCATCACCACATCCTTGCTGCTTTCGCCTTCCTTATCATCTGATGATGTGGTAGAGTTTAGAAACCGTATTATCAGCTCTCCGTACATTAGGCAAACCCTAAGGCTGCTTAACTACCTTGGAATAAATAGCAGTTGGGATAAGGACGAGATACTTATTGAGAACGACCTGCACGATGAGTCGGCCATGACCGTAGAAGCCGATTGGCTCTCGGCAAGCTATTGGTACCAAATGGCTGCTATATCATCAAAAGTAGAGCTAACCATCGACGGGTTAAACCCCGAAAGTGTTCAGAGTGACGCCATTGTAAAGGAACTGTTTGAACCACTTGGCGTAAAAACAACTCCAACCATGAATGGCGTTTTGCTAACCAAAACCAAGCGTAAGCTAGAACTTCTTGAGTACGACTTCACCAATAACCCTCACCTCATTCCCACCATGGTGGCTACTTGCGTGGCTATGCAGATGCCTTTCCGGTTTGCAGGTATTGGGGTGATGAATTGTATGGAGAGCCAAAGGCTTATGGCGCTTCAGTCTCAGTTTGGCCGAGTAGGAGCCAAGCTTAAAGTGGAGAAGAAGGCCGAACTTGAGACCCTAACATTTGATGGTAAAACAGCATTTCCAAAGGGGACTACGGTTGAGTTCAAACCTCTCGACGACCATCGGGTAACTATGGCACTTGCAGGGTTGGTGGCCAAGGGGTGTGCGGTTTCACTCGATAACCCTCGGGTGGTATCCAAATCTTATCCAAGCTTTTGGGACGATCTTAAAAAGGTGGGTATACAGGTTGTTTAGCTAGGCAAAATGTAAAATGATCATATGCAAATAGTAGAGGGGAGGCAATGCTTCCCCTTACTCTTTCAATGTAACGCCACCAACATTTATAGCAATTTGTTGTTTAGCAATCAAAAGTTTTGTTTTTATCCACCCATTTTATCATCTTTGAGTGGGTTTTCCATTGTATTAATCTAACGGATTTCACCCAATGCACACATTCAACAATACCGAGATTGCCTTTGCTTGGCGCAACAACAAGGAGCTTCGTAAAGCCCATTTCCTTTTCAGAACCATTGCCCTACCATGGCTGGTAAACCTTGGAAGTTTACTGCTTCGTATTGCTTTAACCATTCGGTTCCCTATAGGCTGGCTTGTTAAGCCCACAATCTTTAGCCATTTCGTGGGGGGCGAAACCCTTGCCGAGAGTGTTCCAACTGTAAACACGTTGGCTCAATTTGGAGTAAAATCAATACTCGATTATTCCGTAGAGGGTAAGGGTACAGCAAAATCACAGGAGGAAGCCTACACCGAAATTCTCAACTCCATTCATAATGCGGCCAGCAGCCCAAGTATCACCTTCTCGGTTTTTAAGCCCACAGGGCTAATTAATGTTGATATTCTTGAAAAGGTTAGCCAAGGTATGTCGCTAACAACAGATGAGACAGAGCAATTCGGTCTTTTCAAACAAAAGGTTCACACCCTTTGCCACACCTCGGTAAAGGCCAATACTCCCATTCTAATTGATGCGGAGGACTCCTGGTACCAAAAAGCATTGGACGAAGTGGTGCGCGATATGATGGCCGAGTTTAACAAGGAGCAGGTCTTCGTTTACAATACCCTGCAGATGTATCGCACCGATAGGCTTACATTCTTAAAAGAGGCATACCGCGATGCCAAGGAGAATGGCTTTAAGCTGGGTATGAAGTTCGTTAGGGGAGCCTATATGGAGAAAGAGCGGGAACGTGCCCAGAAGCTGGGCTACCCTTCACCAATTCATCCTACCAAGGAGGATACCGATCAGGCCTTTAACGATGGGCAAGAGTTTGCCTTCAATCATCTCGACACAATCTCCATTTTCTGCGGAACACATAATGAGGAGAGCGTGAACAGGCTGTGCCTACTTATGCAAAAAGGGGGCGTGAGTAAAAACGATAAGCGTATCACTTTTTCTCAGCTTTTGGGAATGAGCGATAATATCTCATTTATGCTTGGACACCTGGGGTATAATGCAACCAAGTACATACCCTATGGCCCAGTACGTGAGGTGATGCCCTACTTAATCCGTCGTGCTCAGGAGAACACGTCGGTAAAAGGGCAAACAGGGAGGGAGTTATCGCTCATTGAGCAGGAGTTGAAACGTCGAAAATCAAAAAGTTAGCCATCATAAAAGTTGACAATATGAAGTTTGATAACGAGCAAACAACCATAAAAATTCAGATGCAGAAGCGAATCATGGCAGTGATATCGGCAGTGCTTGTGGCATTGCTGTTTTTTACTGGGTTCGACAGTTTTCTGGTTGGCCTAACCGGAATTCCCCGCTGGGTCTTCACCATTCTTTTTATGTCGTTCTTTGTGGTTTTCTATACTTATCATCTGCTTGCCGCATCAGCCTTTGTATCGTATAACGATGAGGAGAATAAGATTGTACTACGATTTTACCAGCTTAACCTCTTTAAGTCTGATAAGATATCGTATGAAATTCCCAAGCGCGATTTTACAGGGTTTAAAATCAACTACAAGGTAAAGAAATTTCGTGAGGAGTTGGTTCTCTTCAGAAGATATCAAGGCAATATTGTTAAATACCCACCCATACCCATTAGCGCGCTTACCAAGTCGGAGAGGAGCAAGCTAATAAAAAGCCTCGACAAGTTTGTACCTCGATAGTTATACTAACGCAGGCATAACCTCCCATGAGCGCTGAGCAGCTGGCATACCAAATAGGCATCGATATGATACCCCGCATTGGGAGTATCAACGCAAAACGATTAATAGCCTATTGCGGTGGGGTAGAGGCTGTTTTTAGGCAGAGCAAGAAGTCGCTTATCAAGGTGCCCGGCATAGGGCCTGTTATAGCTAGCGAGATAGCCAACCAATCCATACTCGATAGGGCTAAGGCCGAGGTCGACTTTGTGGTGAAACATAGCATCAAAACCTATTTTTATCTCGATTCTGACTACCCACAGCGCCTTCGACAATGCGAGGATGGCCCCATTGTTCTTTTCTGTAAAAGCAAGCATAATCTTAATTTAGACGATACGAAAGTTATTAGCATTGTTGGAACTCGAAGCATTACCGACTATGGCCGCGGGGTATGCAACGAGCTAATTGACCATCTGGTGAAATGTGGACACTACCCCGTTGTGGTGAGCGGTTTGGCCTATGGTGTTGATGTATGTGCACATAAAGCTGCCCTGAGGAACGGAACACCCACCGTTGCTGTGCTTGGCCATGGCCTCGATACAATTTACCCTTCTGTACATCGATCAACAGCTAAAGACATTTACGAAGCGGGTGCGCTGGTAACCGATTTCCCTTCTAAAACACCTTTCGATCGGAATAATTTTATCAAAAGAAATAGGATTATTGCTGGCCTTGCCGATGCCACCCTGGTGATTGAAAGTGCCGAAACAGGTGGCTCTCTAATTACTGCTGATATTGCCCAATCGTATAGCCGCGAGGTTTTTGCCATACCAGGGCCGGTTGACAGTAAGTACTCCAAGGGGTGCAACCTCCTAATTAAAAGCAATAAGGCAGCGCTTATCGAATCGGCCGATGATATTGAGTTCCAGCTGGGATGGGAATCACCTGCCGCAAAGCCAGAGCCAAAGCAGATGCAGATTATGCCTGAACTTACCGATGAAGAAAAGCAAGTGTTTGGAGTGATAAAGGAGTTTGGGCAGGAGTCCATCGATGTAATATGTTTTAAAACAAAGATGCCAGTGGCAAAAGTTTCATCGGTGCTACTCAACTTAGAGTTTGCAGGCCTAATAAAATGTAGGCCGGGAAAGGTTTTTGCTTTGGCCAAAGGATACTAGTACCATATCCTTTTGCATCAGAAACAACTGCTAGCTATTACTAGCGATTAAGTAAACATTTGCTAAGTTTGTAGCCACCAATAATTGGAACAGTTTCCACAATGCTAATCGATACGCATACGCACATCTTCGCAAGCGAATTTAATCATGACCGCACCCAGTCCATAGAACGGGCAAAGGCCGAGGGTATTAGGGCGATGGTTATGCCCAATATCGATAGCGAATCGGTTGAGGATCTACTATCCACTGCCCGGCAATTTCCCGGGTATTGCTTCCCCTGCATGGGGCTACACCCCACATCGGTAAAAGACCACTTCGAGGAGGAACTTCGGGTTATTGATGCTCATCTGACAAAGCAAAAGTTCTATGCAGTGGGTGAAATCGGAATAGATCTATATTGGGACAAAACCTTTATCCAGCAGCAGCGCGAGGCATTCAGGTATCAGGTTAAGCTGGCCAAGCAGCTGAGATTACCCATTATTATTCACGCCCGGCAGTCGTTTCAAGAAATTTTTGATATTATCGATCAGGAGAACGATTCCAACCTAACAGGTGTTTTCCACAGCTTTACCGGAACGCTTGAGGATTACCAGCATATTGCCGATTATGGAGGTTTTATGGTGGGTATAGGCGGGGTGGTAACCTATAAGCACGGAGGGGTCGATAAGGTTGTGAAGCATATGGATATTGACAGGGTACTTGTAGAAACAGATTCGCCCTACCTTTCCCCTGTCCCCCAAAGGGGTAAGCGAAACGAAAGCGCAAACCTAAAGTATATTGTGGCCAAAATCTCGGATATTCTGAGTGTAACTACCAATGAGGTTGCCAACATTACAACACGTAATGCCGTAAAACTTTTCTCACTAGATCTTCGCTAGCATATGTCGTCATCAAGCACATCGATACTAATTATCTATACAGGGGGAACCATTGGCATGAAGGAAAACCCCGAAACAGGTGCTTTGGCGCCATTCAATTTCAATCAGATTCTTGATGAGGTTCCTGAGCTGCGCAAATTTGGGTTTAACCTCGATACCATATCCTTCAATCCTTTGGTCGACTCATCCGATATCACTCCGGAGTTTTGGGTTAGACTAGCCGATTTAATTCATGAAAACTACCAGAAGTACAACGGGTTTGTTGTGCTTCATGGCACCGATACCATGTCGTACTCCGCATCGGCATTGAGTTTTATGCTTGAGAATCTGAGTAAACCAGTGGTTTTTACTGGCTCTCAGCTGCCCATTGGCAAGCTTCGAACCGATGGTAAGGAGAACCTGATTAGCGCCATTGAGATAGCCGCCGCCACAAGCAATGGACAGCCCCTAGTTCCAGAGGTTACCATTTTTTTCGAGAATCAGCTCTTTAGGGGAAATCGAACCACCAAGTATAATGCCGAGCACTTCAATGCATTTCGGTCCGACAACTACCCAGTTTTGGCTCAGGCAGGCATTAGCATCAACTATAACTTTGCATACATATACTACCCAACGCATAGGTACGAATTGGTGGTGCATAAGCACTTCAATACCAGCGTTGCCATTCTAACCCTTTTTCCCGGAATCACCCCAGCTGCTGTCGATTCGGTGTTGTCAACCCCTGGGGTTAAAGCAGTAATTTTGCATACTTTTGGCTCGGGCAATGGCCCCAGCTCCAGCTGGTTTGTTAATAGGATAAAGGAGGCAGTTAATAGTGGAATACTTGTTTTTAACGTGTCGCAGTGTAAGGCTGGCGGTGTCGATATGGATAAGTACGACAATGGGTTGCTGTTAAAAAAAGCCGGAGTTGTAAGCGGAATCGATATTACCCTTGAGGCTGCCGTGGTAAAGCTTATGTTTATACTAGGGCAAGACATGGAATTCAATGATCTTCAAGCAAAAGTTCAGGAATCAATTAGTGGTGAAATATCTTGCTAGCTATGGTGGGTTTAAATTTTTTTTGTATTTTGCGCCCCTAAAAATGGCGTTGCGAAAGTAATGTTTATTGGAGAGATGGCCGAGTGGTCGAAGGCGCACGCCTGGAAAGTGTGTATACCTCACAAGGGTATCGTGGGTTCGAATCCCACTCTCTCCGCTTGCATTTTTTAAAAACTAATGTAATTTTGTTTAAATAAATCCGATTGTAATAATTTAACGAACTCTAACCATGAAAAAACTATTTGCATTAATTGCAGTTACCGGAATGCTGATGTTTGGAGCATCAACTACCCTTATTGCTCAAGATGAAACAGTAGAATCTGTTGATACCACAATGGTTGAAACTGATACTATTGAGGCTGAAGCCCCAGTAACTGCTCCTGTTGAGGCTGTTGAGCAAGAGGTTACTCTACACAAGCAGCTAAAAACTAAATTTATTGAGGGTGGTCCCGAGTTTATGGGTATCGTTCTTTTGGTACTTATCCTAGGTTTGGCTCTAGCCATCGAGAGGATCATTTACCTTAACCTTGCAACCACCAACACCGAGAAACTTTTAGCCAAGGTTGAAGAGGCTATGAAGAACGGAGGCGTTGAAGCAGCCAAAGAGGTATGCCGGAACACCCGTGGCCCAGTAGCTAGCATTTTCTACCAAGGACTTGACCGTTCTGAAGAAGGCATTGATGTGGTTGAAAAATCGGTTGTTACTTACGGATCGGTACAAATGGGACAGCTTGAAAGTGGCCTTACTTGGATTGCCCTTTTCATTGCTATCGCTCCTATGTTTGGTTTCATGGGTACTGTAATTGGTATGATCGCAGCTTTCGACGCTATTGAGGTGGCTGGTGATATTTCACCTTCGCTCGTGGCTGGAGGTATCAAGATTGCTCTTATTACAACCGTATTCGGTCTAATCGTTGCTATTATTCTACAGGTGTTCTACAACTACCTTGTATCAAAAATCGATAAGCTGGTTAACACCATGGAGGATGCTTCAATCTCTCTAATCGATATACTTATGAAGTATAACACTAAAAAATAAGACCTCATGTCCAATAAATTAATCGCATTAATTACAAAAATAATTTCTTGGGTGATTATGGGCGCTTCCATTATCGTGGCTTTGGTTTTCTTCTTCAGAATTTCAGGAGCCGAGGCCGATATGGAGGTAATTATTGCAGCACCCTACATCAACTGGGCAATTATACTATTGCTGATAGGTGCAGTTTTAGCGGTTATTTTCCCGCTAGTTCACTTTATCCTTAACCCCAAGAACATAGCAAAAGTACTAGTTAGCTTAGGCGTGTTAGCAGCAGTATTCTTAACGGCTTACTTGCTATCAGACACAACACCTATAGTAACAGCAACTTCTGCATTGGAGCCAAATTTCTCAGATCCTGCGGTTCTTAAGCTTGCCGACACAGGTATCATTGCCACGTACATTCTACTAGGCACAGCTCTTCTTGCGCTCCTTTTTACAGGAGTTCGAGGGATTTTTAATCGATAAGCAAAAATATGGGTGAACCTTATGTTCACCCTTTAAAAAGAATATTCACATGGCAAGAAAAACACCAGAAATAAATGGAGGCTCATTGGCTGACATTGCTTTCCTGCTCCTAATCTTCTTTCTGGTTACCACAACCATGAATGTAGATACAGGGTTGGCAAGAATGCTTCCTCCTATGCCTGAAGAAAACACCGATGTAGAGCAGGATGTTAAGCAAAGGAACATTCTTACCGTGCTGGTAAACAAGAGTGACCGCCTCTTGGTGGGAGGGATGCCTATGGAAGTTAGTATGCTTAAGGATAAGGCTAAGGAATTCCTTTCCAATCCTACAGACGACCCCCATTTGCCCGAAAAACAGATAACTGAAGTAGAATTCTTTGGAACAGTAGGGATTACTCGGGGCGTTATCTCATTGCAAAACGATAGGGGTACCTCATACCGTATGTATATGCTTGTACAAAACGAGTTGGTGGCAGCCTATAACGAGCTCAGAAATGAACTTTCCAGAACAAAGTTCGGAAAGAGTTATGAAGATCTTTCTGAGGATGAGCAAAAAGCCGTTCAAAAGATTTACCCACTACGTATTTCCGAGGCAGAACCCAAAAGTATAGGAGGGCGTAACTAATGGCAGTAATTAAGAAAAAAGGCGAAGGAGGAACTCCGGCAATTAACACAGCATCACTTCCCGACATCGTATTTATGCTTCTTTTCTTCTTTATGGTTAGTACGACCATGAGGGAAACAGAGATGATGGTTAGGGTTAAACTTCCTGAAGCAACCGAGGTAGTTAAGTTGGAGAAGAAGTCATTGGTATCATACATATTCATTGGCCCCCCTGCTCGTCAGTATCAGGGGCTATTTGGAACAGACTCTAGGATCCAGCTTAACGACTCTTTCAAAACGTTGGTTGATATTCGCGACTTTATCTCTGCCGAAAGAGATGCGCTAAGCGAGGCCGATAGGGCCTTCCTTACAACATCCCTTAAGGTAGACGAAGAAACCCGTATGGGTATTGTTACCGACGTGAAGCAGGAGTTACGTAAGGCAAGTGCGCTAAAAATTAGCTACTCTGCGCGTAGAACTGAATAGTAACTATTCCTACCCAATATTTGTAAGGGCTGTGCTGTATAGCACAGCCTTTATTTGTATATTTCGCAAACTATTTTGTTATTTATATGTTTTTTGTAATAAACTTAGCATAAGATGAGAACACCTAAACTATTACAAGCACTACTTGTAGTGCTTGTTACAATAAGTATCACGGGATGTAATTCACCTACGGCAGATAAACCTGCCAAGTATGTTTTTTATTTCATAGGTGATGGTATGGGGGTGCAGCATATTACTGCAACTCAAAACTTCTTAGCAAGCCAAGAGGGGCATAATGGCAATAACGATTTATCGTTTACAAAATTCCCTGCAACAGGTTTCGTTGAAACATTTTCGCAGAACCGATATATCACAGGATCTGCAGCTGCAGGAACTGCCCTAGCAACGGGTCACAAAACCTCTGTTAATACAATAGGACTTTCATACGACCATTCCGACTCGCTATTTAGTATAGCCCATTTTGCCAAGCAAAACGGTTACAAAGTTGGTGTAGCAACCAGTGTTAGTATCGATCATGCAACTCCTGCCGCCTTCTACGCTCATCAACCCGATAGGGGGATGTACCATGAAATTTCACATGATCTGATTTCAGCAGGCTTCCATTACTACGCAGGTGGAGGTTTTCGCGACCCCAAAGGAGAGCGAAGCGTAGCGTCGCGGGGTAGTATTTTCTCCAGAGGCGATAGCCTTGGCTTTCTCTTCACTTCGAGTCTGAATGTTGATGATGATATGAGGAGTAACTACAAATCGGTTGTTTTCAGCCTCGAGTCACCTGCATCAAGCTCAACTTTGAAGTATCAGATTGACAATGATGACGAGGATATAACCCTTGCCCAAATTACGAAAATGGGTATTGATCTGCTTGAGAATCCCAACGGATTCTTCTTTATGATTGAGGGAGGCAAAATTGATTGGGCTGCCCACGATAACGATGCCGCCACAACCATAATGGATGTTGTTGCATTCTCCGACGCTGTTGCTGTTGCCCTCGAGTTCTACTCGAAGTATCCTGATGAAACATTAATTGTGGTTACATCCGATCATGAAACAGGAGGGCTTAGCGTGGGTAATAGGGAGCGCAAGTACCAATCCGATGTATCAATGCTTGCCAGGCAGAAACACTCGCTTGAGATACTTAGTGAGCTTGTTGGCGAATTCAAAAAACAGCATAACGGCCGCCCAACTTTCAATCAACTGCTTAGCCTGCTTGAGTCAGACGAATTGCTGGGGCTAACGTTCGACGAACTTTCAGTTGAACACCAAAGCTGGCTTAGGGATGCTTATAAAGCATCCACAGCAAACCAAACAGAGGCTCAGAAGAAAGTAAATAAAGAGAAATATGGTTCTGCCGATCCCATAGCAGTTACCTCTGTGAAAATTCTCAACGAAATGGCTGGAATTGGCTGGACTACCTACTCGCATACCGCTTCGCATGTACCATTGTATGCTATTGGAGCAGGACAAGATAAGTTTAACGGTCAGATTGACAATACCGATGTTCCTAGAATAATTGCACAAGTAATGGGCTTTACAATCGATTGATAAGTACTCTGCCCTTCTCTCAAAAGCCAGCTGTAAGCTGGCTTTTTTGGTCTCTCCACCGAAATATTCTAATTCCTGGACGCTAAACTTCTGTTTTTAAACCTCACTTAAAGGTAATTGAGCGTATGTTTTTGTTTAACTACCAAATTTTGCTGACGAACTATCAAATAAATTACTTATATGTTCTTCCTCATGCTGTATTTTTTTTTACTTTTATATTATTGTATTGAATCATCATATAATTCAAACCCTAAAATTTAGAGTGCTATGAAAAGGTCGTTTTTAGTATTTCTATCCTTGTGCCTAGCTTCACATGTTTTTGCGCAGGATATAAAAGAAAAGGTTCCAACAACGTACGACAGGAGTTCCCTCACAACTTTTTTTATCGATTTTCAGTCAGGAAATCATTGGAGTGTTGCCCGCTCAAAGGTAGATTCGGTTTTATACTCCGATAAGTATGACAATAACAATATCGACTACTTGCTATTAAAGGCATCATTTAGCAGAGAATCTGCTATTACCAAACTTCAGGATGCAATTCAGAAAGACCTTAACAACGCCAATGTTGGTAGGGATATAATAGCAAAATGGTACAACAGGCAGGCCGATGGTACTATGGATATGGAGCTTGTTCACCAGCGGGGTAGGTTTACAGCCACCGATGCCGATTTTCTGTTGGCACAAACTAGCAAAAGAGGAAATGCTGCCCTTGAGGATTTTGGAAACCGCTTGGTAAACTTAAGTTATATTCTTGTTATCGACATATCTAATATCAAGACAATGGCCGAGGCCGGGTACAAAGGTACAAAGGGCTGGCAAGCCAATGCTGCCGGGTATCTTTTCAGAATAAAATTCGACGATGAGGTGCGAAACGCCTTTTACGATACTTGGATTTACGATGATGATTCCGAAGAGGAAAAAGTCAGAAAGCGTAAAGCATTTCAACAACTCGATATTCCAATCGTCCCCGTTATCCAAAAGTCTTTAACAATTACTTCATCGCAAGCCGAGAGCGATACTGGCCTTGGGCTTTTCTTTAAGCCAAAGTCAACCGACCAGCTAATGCAAGAACTTCTCCAGAAGGCTTACGACGATATTATTTACCGTATCGAGATGGACGTTGAAGAGTTTAAGGTAAAAACCCCTCTATACGAAACTCGTCCCCTTGGAGCCAAGATTGGGCTGAAGGAGGGACTAAAGACCGACTACCGATTCTTTGTGTACGAGTACGTATATAATTCTAAAACAGGACAAGCCGAGCCCAAGCGTAGAGGGGTAATTCGTGCCGCATCCAAATCAAAAATTACCGATAACCGCAAAGTAGCCACTGGTGACACTGAGACCTCTCGATTTTATCAGGTTGCTGGACGTAAGCTTGAACCAGGTTTTATTCTTCAGCAACAAAATGATTTTGGAATCGAAGTAGCCTTAGGCACTGAGATAGGTAACGTATCTGGTTTTTATGGCCGTTTGGATTATCGAATTGGAAGCCTTGTTGGTATACGATCAACCTTTGTTTACGTAGAGGGTGGTATTGATGCTGCTGAAAGCATAGGATACTATACAAATGAATCATACGCTATGCTCCGCTACGGTGGTGGATTGGCCAAAGGGTTACAGCTAACGCGCAATGTTGAGCTTAGACCCTATGTAGGATTGGGTCTTGAGCAAACATCATATAGTGTATTTGGAAACGATGAGGATATTAGCGCGCTTTACGTACGTATAGGTGCAAATTTGGCACTAAATTTGACTCATCGATTCCAAATTGTTGGAGGACTGGGTGCGTATAGCTTTGGCGATGCTACTGATGAGGATGGAAATAGCCTTGGTTGGAGTTGGGACTCAAGGTTTAACCGAAGTGGTCCTGCAATGATGATTGGTGCAAAGCTAGGCTTCTAAAGTTACATTATTAATTAGTTTTACTAACCTAAAAACATATTCGCTATGAAAACGCTTCGTTATCTATCCCTTTTTTTAGTCTTTTTATTTGCCATTGGGCATATGTCCAATGCTCAGGAGAGATACTCTCGGAAAGAGAAGAAGGCTCACTACAGCAGTAACTACAACTACGAGGTTCAAATTATGGGCGTTGGCCAGGATGGAACCAAGGTTATGAAGGTGTGGGGCTTTGGCCGCAGAGTTGAGGATGCTGTTATTGAGGCTAAAATGAATGCTGTTGCTTCTGTTATATTTAAAGGAATACCCGGTGGCCATGGAGCAGCGGCAACTCCCGCAATCCTCACCGACCCCAATGCTGGCGATAAGCATGCCGAGTACTTCGAGACCTTTTTCTCCCCTGGAGGTAAATATCTTCAGTTTATAACTATGACTACCGATGGAATGCCTAGTGGACAGGATAGGCTTCAGATCGATCGTAGAACTTACAAAGTGGCCATTTATGCTCAGGTGATGTACGATGCTCTGCGTAAGCAGCTCGAAACCGATGGCATAGCTCGTAGCCTAAGCACAGGGTTTTAACGCCAAGTATAATTTTATTTTTCAAATTGACGAACATCTGAAAACTAATAGTTATGAAGAAATTATTTAGCATATTCATTCTTTCGCTTGTAAGTTTAACCCTGTTGGGACAAGCGCGTAAGCCCACCATCATGGTGGTGCCTAGCGACCAGTACTGTATTAGCCGTGGATATAAGCTCGAGTTCGAGAGCATGGGGGCTAAACAAACCCTACCCGATTACAAGGCGGCTATGCAAAACGATGCCGACTTACGCTTGGTTATTACCAAGATGGGACAGATCATGGCCGATAGAGGATTCCCCCTAAAGGATCTTGAGATGGAATTGCGTAACCTAGAGCGTGAAGCTGCAGAGGCGGCTATGCTTATGTCGTCAACCTCTGGCTCAGAGTTGGCAGAAAGTCCAGTTGATATGTTGAAGCGTACTGCCAAAGCAGATATAATAATGGACCTAAGCTTCGATGTTAAAAGGCAAGGCCCACACCGTTATATAAGCTTTAACCTACGTGGACTCGATGCTTATACATCTAAACAAATTTCAGGAGCAGCAGGAGCAGGTGCACCATCTTCTGCCGCATCGCCAGAGCTACTTCTGGAGGAGGCTGTTTTAAGCCATATGGATGGTTTTAATGCAGGCCTTCAGCGCCATTTCGACGAGATGTTTAACATTGGCCGTGAGGTAAGGGTTAACATTAGGCGATTTGCCAGCTGGTTCGATAACCTTGAGACCTACTATACCTACCAAGGTGAAGAGTTGGAACTGTTGGAGCATATCGAGAACTGGTTCTTTGATAATACCGTGTCGGGTCGATTCAGCCTTTCTGATGCTAGCGATAACCAGATGAGGTTTGAACAGGTGCGTATCCCCATGATGGAAACCGATAGCCGTGGGCGTGAGCGTGCCGTTGATACCCGTAGATGGTTAAGCGGGCTTAGCCGCCATCTCCGCGACAACTTCCAAATCGATTCTAAGATCTATATGCGAGGACTAGGTGAGGCTTGGTTGATAGTGGGCGAGAAGTAGTTAGGTGCAATCCCAACCTCAAATAATTAAAGTTTGTTAAATAATTTAATTGTTCGGCACGGGGTTTGCTTGTAGAAGTAAAACTTTAGAACTTAACCTAATACAATGATGAAGAAACTTACAATACTATTAGCCTTATTTGCCCTCACATATACGGGAATGGCTCAGAGTAGCCTAGGCAAAACTGACGACCTAGGGCGTATTGCCATAGCGGCAATTGTTCCCGATGAGGCTGGGGTACCCGGTGGCGCACAGCGTAACCTACAGAATAGGCTTATGCAGATTGCAACCTTAAATGGACTAGGAGCAACCGAAAATGCGCAGTTTGTTATGGTGCCCATGCTATCTATCATTAACAAGGATGTTACACCAACTGCCCCACCTATGGTGTCGTTAACAATGGATGTTACGCTGTATATTGTTGATATGCTTACGCAGAATATCTACAGCCAAACCAGCATTCAGGTTCGTGGCGTTGGCAATACCGAGGAGAGAGCCTATACCCAAGCGCTTAACGGGATTAATCCTCGTCACGGACAGTTCCGTGGGTTTGTTGAGAAGGGCAAGGAGAAGATCATAGAGTACTACAACTCCAAGTGCGATGTTGTAATATCCTCAGCTCAGGCTCTTGCTGGCCAAAAGAATTACGAGGAGGCTCTATTCACCCTGATGTCGGTACCCGATGTGAGCCGCGAATGTTACGATAAGTGTATGCAGATATCCATTGATATCTACCAAGAGTATGCCGACCAACAGTGCAACGAGTACTTATCTGCAGCAAGGGCTGCTTGGGCAGGCAAAGAGCTATCGAAAGTTGAGGAGAACCTTGGAAAGATTACACCCGATATGGGATGCTACGAGGATGCACAGCAGCTTGTTTCTACTGTAACATCTGCTGTTGAAGCCGAGGGAGGTTCATCTTGGGGCTTCAAAATGAAGCAGTACGACGATAGCATCGATATTCAAAAGATGAAGATTGAGGCCGGACGCGATGTGGCCAAATCATGGGCTTACTATGGGGCATCTCAAAACTTCGACTGGAGTTGGCTTTACAAAAACTAGAATAGTAAAGATATTTTTTTAACCTTAATTTTTTTTATAATCATTTCTATTAACCTAAATTTTCGAACATTATGAAAAAGCTTCAACTGATTAAAGCACTTTTTGCAATTGTTGTAATTGCAGGAGCATTTACCTTCGCTAGCTGCGGAAAGAAAACCTCTGATGGCCTTGGTAAAAAAATTGAAATCCCTTGCGCTGGTAGCAAGTATGCAGCTGACAGGTCTCACTTCCGTGGAACTGGAATGGGCGAGAGCACTAACCTTAGCACTGCTAAGCGTAAGGCAAGTGTTGATGCACGTGCTGCATTAGCAACTGGTATTAACAGTACTATTAAAGCTGTTACCGATCGTTATACTCAGGATATCACCGTGGGTGATGCCAATGAGTTTGCTGAGAAATTCGAGGATATGACTCGCTCAGTTGTTAACCAAGAGCTTAACAACATGGCAGTAATTTGCGAAGAGACTCGTCAACTTGAGGGTAAGTACGTTGTGTATATGGCCGTTGAAATAGCCAAGGATGAGTTGCTAAACAATGTTAACAATAGCATTAGTAAGGACGACAGGCTTCGTCTTGATTATGACAAGATGAAGTTTGAGAATATCTTCAATCAGGAGATGGAAAACCTTGCCAATCAGCGTCCCTAGTTAGAGTTTGTATTCCAGCAACCCAAATGGGTTGCTGGTTTTTTTCTTTTTTAGTTCTCTCATCAAATAGTAACTGCATTATCAAAGCAATACGTTTCTAATTACTGCTTTAAGAAAAAATCCATCAAAATCTACCCAATGATGAAACGAGTACTCCTAATACTTCCTCTATTTGCTCTTACCGTAGTGTGTGTTGCACAAACTAGGGTAGTTGAATCGAGTAGCAGAAGACAACCAGGCTGGATAAACGGACTTGAAAAAGATTACATTATCACTGTTGGCAGTGGATCGACAGTACAGGAAGCACAGCAGAATGCATTGAATATGGTGAAGGAGCAGATTGTAAGTGCAGTGGCCGAGAATGTTCAAACCACGTCGGAGATGAAGGTTCAGGAAACCACCGTAAACAACATCTCGTCGTATCTCGAGAATTTTGCCACCACCACCACCACCACCTCGGGGCCTGTACCTTTTCTACAGGGGATTTCCTTGTCGAGAGTAGAGGAGTTCTACTGGGAAAAGCTGGAGGATAGAGGTACTAGGGCTGTTCGCTTTAACTATCACCTTAAATATCCATTCCCCAGAACCGAGATATGGAAGCTTGTCGAGGAGTTCAAAAAGCGAGATCAGGAGATGACTCGCCAGCTCGATGACCTTGTAGCTGCTGCCGACAACATCACTAACCTGGATGATATTGAGAAGAATATTGGCGAACTCCGAATTCTTGCCGATTACTTTATGGATGGCCGAAAGGACAAAGCCAACCTTGGAATAACTCGCTATACTAACCTGTACCGAAGCATTGAACTGGTTGAGTTGGAGAGCGGCCTGGGTGAGCTAAAGTATGCCTTAAGGCTTGGCGATAAGTTTGTAAATACTGCAAGACGCCCAACGGTTCGATCGGAATGCGCACGTATTACTAGCACTGTAAACAACAAGGATCATACGCTAATTAAGTATGACTACTTTAACTGCTACGAAGATCCCGAAAACAATATCCTTGTTTCCTATCGCTTTGGGAACAACAACGTACAGAAGAACTTTTACTTTGATATTACAGCTGATAAAGCCGCCATATTTGTGAATGAGCCCATTCGCCTAACGGCTACATCAACCGACGAGGGAACCATTGGCTCGTCGCAAATTAGTATAACCGTAGTGGCTAAGTACGACGCACCTTTCACCATCAACAAGGTTGAGCTGGAGCTATCGGGTCAACCCCCAATTACCATTGATAATGTTGGCCAGAAATACTCTGGTAAGGGCAATCACTCGTTAACCCTTAATATTAACCAGCCGCTCAACGCTGAGGCCACCACCACCTCGGGGCGCCGCATATCGATGCTGTCGGGTTACATTCACTTTACCTCCGATAAAACCGGAGAGCGTAAAACTTATAGGGTATATAACCATACTTATACTACTAGCTGGTAGTACTTTATATGCCTTAATATGGAATTAGAAAGCCCCATCCGGGGCTTTTTTTACGTTTTCTTGGGGGTGTCTTTTCTATTGAGATCACTTGCCGCCACATATGATTTTACCTTGGTTCATTGGTGGCTAAACATAACGAGAGGGGTGCCTACCAAGTAAGCACCCCTCTGAATAAATAATCCATAATGGATATCAATTACTGGATATCGTTCAGGTTTCTAATTAGTATCTGGTAGTTATTCGGATTTGTTGAAGTGCTATATTCAGACATAATATCAACTACTGTTTTGGGCTTGGCAGAACTAGTGGGCTACCTTATTATGATGCCCTTTTTTAACGATTTAACCTTTGGAATCCTGTTTACGGTGTTGCGCCGGCCTTATGGTATTTATCTCTATAGATGAGTTATTGCCCACAGCCCGTGAGTACGGCGAGTACCACCTCTCTAATTACGGCCTTATTTCAGGCATGGTGGTGATGTCGGTTAGCTTGCTACTGTTTTATATAGTTTAAGTTTTGCAGAAAGGACAGAGGGTGTCTGAAAAGTTTTAGACACCCTCTGTTTATTCGTACTCCTATCTTAGAAGTTTTTCAAATATTCACTTCCAAGAGACATAAAAATACTTTTTAAACAGCCTCTTTTTTACATATAAATTGGTTACTGTTTTTCAACAAAAGAACAATTGTCAATTGTTCCCCAATTGTTTTTAGTTGCTCTAATTTCGAAGTTAAAACCATCTACTCCTACAGGTGCAGTAACTTCAACACTGTATTGTGTCCATTCTGTTACAGTTTCGAAAGTTGCCACAGGTTGCAGCTTATCTTTTATGTCGTCTGCAGGAGCAACAAATTGACCTCCATTTGTAAAGTTCGACCAAAGACGGATTCCAGAGCTACCAGCGGTCTTGCTATTGTCTTTGTACCAGAAAGATACGATATAAGTTTTTCCGGGCTCAATACCTGAAATAGGTTGCTTAAGGTCGCAACGACCATCGCTGTTTCCAGCAATTTTGATGGCGATGCTACCATCTTGAGCCCCAGTGCTAATCTTTTCAAAAGGGGCGTTGTTCGGGCTTACCCCTTGATTCCAACCTGCTGGAACATCTCCAGCAAAATCTTCAAAACTTGCATTTGTTAACATATTTGAACCAACAGGAGCGGCTGGACCAGATTGGTTGCATGTAACCGTTTTGGTAGCACTATTATCAGTGGTAGTAACAGTAATAATTGCTGAACGACCTTCATCAGTATTATTTTCGATTGTAGTAACTGTAACTTCATCACCGTTGATACTAATACTAAAGTTTGTTGGATCGGACGATACAGCACTCCAAGTAGAATTGCTGGTAACAGTAAAAGTTTTCGATTCGCCCTCCTTTATAAACGAAAGCGACGATGGAGATACGGTTAATGAAGCCGCTTCAGCTACACCAAATGAAAAGTTATCAATTTGATAAGTAGTTGAGTTACCAGACCCACTAGTTCCTTTGTAGTAGAATCCAATTCTAATAACACCACTAAATGAGGATAAATCTATTTCTCCTGAAGGTATAAATGGTGTATACGATCCACTTAAATCACTGGCTGTTGGTTTTTTCCAGCCATCTAGTTTAGTTTTGTTTGCGGTGGTTGGGTTGTCTCCATCCAATACATATACATCAAAAAGAGTATTGGCATTAAAGTAACCGGCTGCCGTTTGGAAAGATAATTTTTTATAGCTAGCTCCGGAAACATCTATTCGTGGCGATATAGCCCAGAATTCTTGAATGTCACCACTTGAAACCCCGGAACTCCTATGAGCAGAGAATTGAACGAAATTGTTGTCATTGAATGACCTTAGGTCTGGTTGTAACTGACCTAAAACAGTAAATCCTTTCCACCCTTTGCTATCAACTTGCTTGCTGAAATATACATCGCCAAATCCAGTTGTGAAAGATTCAAAATCTTCTTCAATAACAGTGGCAGGCTCTGGATCGATTCCACTTCCACCATCGTCAGAAAACCTTTCTCCATCAAGTTTTACCTCACTGGTTCGGCGAATGCCAAGCTGAACGGTTTCGCGATAAAGCCCAACAATGGCGATAATTGATCCATATCCGTTAGGAACATTCTCTCCCGCAAACTTTGCGTAACCACTGGTACGAATCATCATTTCGTTACCTTCGGTATCCTCAATATAAATCTCGCCATACTGCTGGTAGGGAGCCCAAATACTGGCTGTGTCCGATGCCCGAATCTGTACATCCTCAATTTTTACAAGGCGCGACTGGAAGTAGTCTTTATCCAAATTAATTTGGCTAATGGTGGCCACCTCTGGCTCAACGAATCTTTCGGTGGCTTGCTTCACCACGTTGTAATCGGCATGCAGCGAGTCGATTTGGAATAGGTTGTTATACCATGAAAGTACAGCACCCTTAAGGTAAAGCCTAATGGAGTCGCCCTCGTATAGGCCACTAGTTGAGCCAAACCTAAGGTTTGCAGCGCCGGAATTGTCCTGCACAAAGATGTTGCGGTATATATTACCCGACATCTCGTCCATGGTAACCACGGCGTAAAGCGACGAGTCACCGTTAATCTTATAGGTGTTGCCCGGAGGGCAAAGCTCTTTGAGCTTTTGGATTGTTAGAACAGAGCCCTCGGGGAGTTCAACAATTGGAGGAGTATCAAACTTATCGTCGATACAGCTGTAAGCAGCAACGGCAACAAGTAATGTTACGGCTAGTAGTTTGAAGCTAAATCTTTTCATAATATATAGATGTTAATGTATTTACAAGTAAAGTTGAATTAAAATGAGAAGTTAACATTAAGGAAAAAGTTGGTTCCGTACATATAGGCCATTTTGGGCGGGAACCGGTCTACATCCCTGTAGTCGGTTCGTAGCTGTTCAAAAGCGAGAACGGTTAAACTTTGATTATTCAGCACATTGCTTACACTAAGGTTAGCTCGGATATAGTAGTTGTTGGCAATTCGCCATGATTTTCCTCCAAAAATATCAAGAGTGTAGCCATCGTTCATCTTTTGCTGTTCCAGAATCTTGTTCCACTCAGGATCTGTTGATACAAGCCCCTCAAGAGCCTCTTCGGTTCTTCTATCGGGGGTGGGCTCAATATATATTTTCCCAAAGTAGTTGAAGTTTGATCCCACAAACCAGTATTTGGGCGAGTTGTACCTAAACCCAACCGATGCTGCTGCCTGTGGGGTTCCACCTATGCGATAGTTTTTGAAGTATACCGTGCGGTTCTCGGCAAGAAGCTCATAGTCGTTATCACGGGCAACCGAAACAACAGGCCTCGAGTTGTATGTATAGTGCCCCCATGCGCCAACTGCATTGACAGTAATATCCGGGGTAACATTTACCTCAACTCCAAGTTCTGCGCCCATAGTTCTGGTGTCAACACCAGTCATAATATAATTTACAAAGGTGTTGTATCCCTCGTGGTAGTAACTTCTATTCCAGGTTTGATCCATTATTTCGGAGTAGTATACGGTTAACCTCGACTTAACTAGTGGTGCGCGAACCACGTAGCTTGCATCTGCTGCTAGTATCTGCTCGCTCTTTAGTCCGTTTACTACGTGATCTCTTACGCGTGACGAAATATATGAGTTGCGGAAGTAAGGTGCGCGGGTTTGGTAACCAGCATTCACATCGAAGTAGTGACGGCCCGATAGCTTATAGGTAGCGCCACCTTTCACTCCATAGTTTAGGAAGTTGTTTTTATCGGAGTCGCCATAGGAATTGTCGGGGAATCGACCATTACGCATATGGCCGGTTCGCCAAAACGAGGTGTGCGAAAGAGTTGCAGCAACAAAAAAGTCGACCTTAGTGTATGAGAACTCCGACTGAGCAAAAACATCCAACTGATTGATGTTGGCTGTAAAGTCGTATCCAAACTTATCACCCACTTTCACAAGGCGATTTGGATTGTTAAGATCGTTTTGGTAAAAGTTTTCGTCGTCGAAATCACGCTCGGCAAATGGGTCAACATCCTTCCACCAATCGCCTCCCAACAAGTCGTTTACTACCTTAAACTGGTTCCCCTTAAAGAGCGAAACATTGGCTCCCCCCGTTAAAATTATTCTATCGGTAAGTGGATGACGAGCATTGGTATTAAATATCCATTGAGTGTGGTCGTTACGGCGCTCCTCAAGCATATACTTTGAGCGTTTGCCGCCAGTTGGGTCGTCAGCCGAAATTTCATCGGAATTGGCAAAGTACATATGATCCCAGTTGATCTGGCGGAACTTCTCATCGTTTTGCCACAGATCGGTTAGCTTATTGAACATGTAGTCGTCAACACCCTCGTAGTAGCTGGGTAGGTAACGGTAGTAATCGGGGCGAGGGTCGGATCCCACAAGCCAGTTGATGGTTGACCCATCACTCCAGGTTGGAGAAGAAGCATTTCGCCAGTTCAGGGCAGTGTTTCCACCGCGTCCAAATGAGTATGCTGCTGTTGATGTAACCGTAGTTTTGCCAAAGTTCCCGTAGTGGGTTAAAAGCATCATGGGTTTATGGTAGTTGTTTACCCTAGCGTTACGAACTTTGCCGTCCTGATAGCCCCAGTTGGGGTTGTAAAACTGGTTTCCTGTTAAATCGTATGCTTCCTGAACTGCAATGCCCGAGCGAGCGCTTTTGGAGGGCGCTCCAAATGCTGTAAATGTGAAGCTGTGAGACTCGTTAAGCTTACGCTCAAGTGCTACAAAGTATGCATACGCATCGTAGAATGTTCCCTCAACGTAGCCCTGCTGTGCCCAGCGGCGCGATCCAGATATGGTCATTGCCCACGAGTCATCAACTATACCAGTTGAATGTGTGAACATTACCCTGTTTCTGTAGTTTCTGTTTGCTGCAGAGTAGGTTACGCGTGTATCGGTACGGTTTTGCGAGGGTCTAATCTCAATATTGTTCGTACCTCCAAAACCACCAAAGGTAACCTCCGAGGGGGCTAAACCAATAGTGTTTACCGTATTGCGCATAGCATCGTTAAGACCTCCCCAAGTGGAGTAAAACGCTCGACCTGTTTCGGGGTCGTTTACAGTTACACCATTTATTAGGACTGTCGAGTTCTCAGAGTTGTAGCCTCGCACCCTAAAACGGGCGGAACCAAAAGTAAACCCAGCGGTTGACATGAAGACATCGCGAGAACCTTGTAGCAATCCCGATATATCATGCACCTCATCATCTGTCTCAAAATCGGAAGCTGAAAGCGTGATAATAGGGATAAATTCCTCATTAGTCTCAACTGCTGTGGTATCGACCTGCGCAAAACCACCAAGGGTTAGCGCAAGAAGCATGAATGTAAGTAGAACAGATTTTCTCATAAACATCTTAAAAGAAGTTAATTAATAAAATACCCCTAAAAAAAGGGGTGATAAAAATAGATATAATAGTCGAGATTGCATTCAAAAAATCCAATTTTAAACTATCTTTACCCCCATTTTCTTTTTAATTCCTAATCGGAGTAAGCAGTAATCTTATTCAGTTTAGGTGTAACATAAAACTAACATTACTATGCTATTGGTAGGAAGAGTAAATACACTAAGAATATTCGTTATAGCAATACTTTTAAGTGTTGCGTTTGCAGGCCAAGCTCAGCAAAAGAAAGAGTTTAAGGTTGTTTGCATTTCGTTTTACAATCTCGAGAATCTTTTTGATACACTTGACACTAAGGGAATAAATGACTTTGAATTTACCCCAGAGGGACCAAACAAGTGGAATACGCCTAAGTATTTCGAGAAACTTGATAACCTTGCAAGGGTTATTTCGGAGATTGGAACCGATTTTACCCCGCATGGGCCAGCTGTGCTTGGTGTTGCTGAAATTGAGAACGAAACTGTGCTTGAAGATTTGGCCAAGCGCAAAGCCATTGCCTCACGCAACTATCAGGTAGTACATCATTATGGCCCCGATGCCAGAGGTGTTGATGTTGCCTTAATGTATCAGCCCGAGTATTTTAAGGTGACAAATAGTAAAAGCTATAGGCTTACAATTCCGGGCCGCGATAATTTTAGAACTCGCGATCAGCTTCTGGTATCTGGTGAGCTGCATGGTGAAATGGTTCATTTTATTGTCACCCACTGGCCATCGCGTAGGGGAGGAGAGAGCCGTAGCCGGCCATTGAGGATTGCTGCTGCAGAGCTTGGCCGTCATATTATCGACTCACTTCAAGCTGCCGACCCCAACGCAAAGGTTATTTTTATGGGCGACCTTAACGATAACCCCGACAACGTGAGCGTTACCAAATATATGAAGGCCGTTCCTGAGATTGACAAGATGAAGAATGGCGATGAGCTATACAACCCATTTTATAACCTCTACAAAAGAGGTATTGGCACCCTTGCTTGGCGCGACACCTGGAGTTTGTTCGATATGATTCTTGTAACCAAACCATTGGTCGAGACCGATTACTCCTCGTATCGCTTTTACAGGGCCAATGTTTTCAATAAGAAGTTCTTGCAGCAACCTACAGGTCGTTTCAAGGGGTATCCGTTCCGTAGCTATGCCGGAGGGCAGTATCTTGGAGGATATTCCGATCACTTCCCCACATATATTTTACTTGTCAAGGAGGTTGAGTAAAAACTTACACCACTTGGAATCCCATAAACCCTTTGCTGTATGGCGGAGGTTTTTTTGTATACATATATCTTTTAATAGCATTTAGAATTAGTATGGATTATAATTTAGCAAAAATGGCAGATAGCCAATAACCTTATGATAAATATTGATTTAGTTAAATTAAACGAAAACCATATTGTTGCTTAGTGCTAAAATATGTAATTTTGTCAGTAGTAATTTTTTTGGGTATGAATAGTGATGTACAACGCATAAAGCAACGGTTCGAGATTATTGGTAACTCGCAGGGGTTAAATCGAGCAATCGACATTGGCTTGCAGGTTGCCCCAACCGATCTTTCGGTTCTTATTACAGGTGAAAGCGGAACAGGGAAAGAGGTTTTCCCTCAGATAATTCATTCCTTTAGTGCTCGCAAGCATGGTAGTTACATCGCCGTTAACTGTGGGGCAATACCCGAGGGTACTATCGATTCGGAGCTGTTTGGTCATGAGAAGGGGTCGTTTACGGGTGCTATGGAGAGTCGACAGGGCTACTTTGAGGTGGCCGATGGGGGAACTATCTTCCTAGATGAAGTGGCGGAGCTTCCCCTTTCAACCCAAGTGCGCTTGCTACGTGTGCTCGAAACTGGCGAATTCCTTAGGGTGGGATCGTCAAAGGTGAAGAAAACGGATGTGCGAGTGATTGCGGCAACCAATATCAACTTGGTGGAAGCAATTCAGAATGGTAAGTTTCGCGAAGACCTGTATTACCGACTTAACACTGTACCCATAAGTATCCCCCCATTGCGCGAGCGTATTGAGGATATCCCCCTTCTATTCCGAAAGTTTGCATCCGACTTTGCCGAGAAGTATCGTATGCCCACCGTCACGCTCGACGACGACGCACGACGCGTACTCGTAAATTACAAATGGCCGGGTAACGTTCGTCAGCTAAAGAATGTAACCGAGCAGATATCGGTAATTGAGGAATCGAGGCTGGTAACCGCCGACAAGCTGCTTCATTACTTGCCCGATTATAACCCAACGAAACTGCCAGCCATTATCACCAAAAACTCAGCCGCCGAGCCCTCGTTTGCCAATGAGCGAGAGATTCTGTACAAGATCCTTTTCGATATGCGTAACGATGTGAACGATCTGAAAAAACTTGTGCTCGACATGTTGCAGAGTGGAAATCACAGTGTAGATGTTAGCAGAGAAAGTGCGGGGATAATTAAGAACCTGTACAAGGAGGAGGTGCCCTATATTTCAAATGCACCTCAAAACGAGTACGAGTCCAAGTCGTTTCCGCAGAATCACCCCCACATACAGGATACCGAAGAGATTGTAGAGGAGTCGCTTTCGCTAGCCGAAAAAGAGGTGGAAATGATAAAGAAGGCATTGGAGAAATACAACGGTAAGCGCAGGCAAGCAGCCCATGAGCTAGGAATTTCAGAGCGCACGCTCTATCGTAAAATTAAGGAGTACAACTTAGATTAACATATTTATGAAGCGTAAACTAAATATAATAATGGTGCGTATAGTTTTGGGAGTTGTAATGCTCACCTATATCTCCTCATGCTCCATGAGCTACTCCTTTTCCGGTGCTTCCATTTCGCCCGACGTTAAATCGGTTAGTGTTGATCATTTTCAGAATCTGGCCCCGCTGGTAAACCCAACATTAAGCAACACCCTGTCGGAGGGGTTAAGAAATAGGTTTGTTTCGCAAACCCGACTCAATGTGGTACCTTCGTATGGCGATTTATCGTTTAGCGGTGAGATTAGGAACTATAGAGTTCAGCCTGTGGCCATTCAGGGAAATGAGGTGGCCGCTATGAATAGGCTTACCATTGCAGTGCGCGTTAAGTTTGAGAATGCCATTGACCCGTCGCAGAATTACGATAGAACATTTACGCATTTTGAGGATTTCGACAGCCGACAGCAGCTAGTTCAGGTTGAGCAGGAACTCGTTAGGCTAATTGTTGACAAGTTAGTAGAAGATATTTTTAATAGCGCAGTAGCAAACTGGTAGATATGGAAAAGGAACAGTTTTACAAATGCCTCGAAAGTATTTACAGCGCTGAGCAGGACTCCATCAGCTTGCTGGATAAAACCGTTGAGCAGTACCCATACTTTTATGCCGCTCGAGTATTGGGATTGGCATGCGGTGGGGATGCTACATCGGATGAATTCAAAGATAAGCTAAAGAGGGTTGCTGCTTTGGCACCCAACAGAAAGGCACTCTTCTTCTATATCAACCAAAGGAATAGTTTTAGCCCAACGAAGCCGGTGACGAGTAAAGAAGAGCCCTTCGATTCGGGAACTCCATTTATGCTTGACGACTCCAAAGAGGTTAAGGAATTGGTTGATGAAGCGCCTCAGCCAGAGGTTGCGGATATTGCAGATGGAGATAATCTTTTAGAAATTAGCGATTCCTCTGATGGGGGAAAGCATAAAACGGATGAGGAAGTTTTTATGGATCCCCAGCTTTACACCCTGGAGATTCCCAACGATATGCTCGACGAGGATGGCTATAAATCGTTATCGGTCGATTTTAACAAAATAAAGGATAAGGTTGTTGCACCGGAAAAACCGAAGCAAGAGGAGCCATCGGTTCTTGATCTTATCAATAAAAGCGATTACAAGGAGCTAAGTAGTGCGAGTGAGCATGACCCCAACGATCCGTTTGCACTAATTGACGCATTTATTGAGACCAGCCCAAGGATTGTTCCCCGTCAACCGGCCAACCAGGAAAGAGAGGAGCAGGAAGATATTTCGCTCGAATCGCTTAAGGAGCCCGAGGACACGGCTAGCGAATCGTTAGCTAAGATATACTTGGCTCAGGGGCTTAAGGATAAGGCCATAAAAATTTACGAGAAATTAAGTTTGAATTATCCAGAAAAAAAAGCTTACTTTGCCGGTCAAATTGAAGAAATTAAGAGTCAACCCGATAAATAAACGTTAAAATCATTAGCAATGTATCTGCTTATCTCAGTGTTAATTATTATTGCCAGCATTCTACTAATACTAATTGTGTTGGTACAAAACTCTAAAGGAGGTGGATTGGCGTCGAACTTTGCATCGTCAAATCAAGTGATGGGTGTTCGCAAAACTGCCGACTTTCTAGAAAAGGCAACCTGGACCTTGGCGGTTAGCCTGTTGGTTCTTAGCCTCCTTGCTTCTTTTGCTATCCCTCGCGATAGCGGTGAAGTTAGCCGTTCGGCTATTGAGGAGCAACTTGATAGAAACCCTAGCCCTTCGGCTTTACCCACTTTCCCTACCCCAACACCCGATGAGGATGGGAATGGGGGAGACCCAGACCAGAACTAATAGTTTATACTATTTTAATACCCTTGGGGTGTCAGTATGTCAGATACTGACACCCTTTTGTTTTTCGACCTAGCTATACAATTACCTACCAGTCATATAGTCGTTTTTGAGTTGGTTGTGGAAATATCTCACCTAAGCAATGTTATAACCCTACAATATGCATAATAAGGTGTAGCAAAGTTCTTTATCTGCGATAAGGGTTTGCTCCAAATAGCGGCAATAGGATTTATCCACGCTAAATTGGCGGTGCATAATTCGAGGAAGGGGGGCAAAAATGTCATATTTTTCCTTTGGCACGCAATTCGTAATATGCAAGGCTGTAAATCGAAAAATATTTATTAACAATAAATCATGTAAGACATGTCAGAAGTAAAAATTAAACCATTGGCCGACAGGGTTCTGGTTGAACCTATGGAAGCAGAAGAGAAAACCGCTAGCGGTATTTACATCCCCGACACAGCCAAAGAGAAGCCCCAAAGGGGAACTGTTGTAGCTCTTGGCTCGGGTACTAAAGATGTTGAAATGGAAGTGAAAAAAGGCGATGTGGTACTCTATGGCAAGTATGCTGGCACTGAGATTAGCATCGATGGTAAAGATTATCTAATGATGAAACAATCGGATATTCTTGCTGTTGTTTAGCTTTTGCATTCATCGGAAACTAATTGTTTAATTGTGTAACTTAACTAACTAAATAGATATTATGTCAGGAAAAATTATCAGCTTCGATATTGAGGCACGCGATCAGCTCAAAAAAGGTGTCGATCAGCTTGCCAACGCAGTGAAAGTAACCCTTGGCCCCAAAGGGCGCAACGTGGTTATTGAGAAGAAATTTGGATCACCTCAAATCACCAAGGATGGTGTTACCGTAGCTAAGGAAATCGACCTAAGCGATCCAATGGAGAACATTGGCGCTCAGATGGTGAAAGAGGTTGCATCGAAAACTGGCGATGACGCTGGTGATGGAACAACTACTGCCACTGTATTGGCTCAAGCCATTATTGGTGTTGGCCTTAAGAACGTTACCGCAGGTGCAAACCCAATGGATCTAAAGCGTGGTATCGACAAGGCTGTGGCCAAGGTAGTTGAAGGTCTTAGGAAGCAAAGCATCGAGATTGGTGATGATTACACCAAAATTGAGCAGGTAGCTACCATTTCGGCTAACAACGATAACGAAATTGGAAAACTTATTGCCGAGGCCATGAAGAAGGTGAAGAAGGAAGGTGTTATCACCGTTGAGGAGGCCAAAGGTATTGAGACCACCGTTGAGGTGGTTGAAGGTATGCAGTTCGACCGCGGATACATATCTCCATATTTCATTACCAACCCCGATAAGATGGAGACTGTGTTGGAGAACCCATACGTTCTAATCACCGACAAAAAAATATCAACCATGAAGGATTTGCTGCCAGTGCTTGAGCCAGTTGCTCAGAATGGTCGCTCACTCCTAATTATTGCCGAGGATGTTGATGGTGAGGCGTTAGCTACTCTTGTGGTAAACAAGTTGCGTGGTTCGCTTAAGATAGCTGCCGTTAAGGCTCCTGGTTTCGGCGACCGTCGTAAGGAGATGCTTGAGGATATCGCCATCCTAACCGGTGGTGTGGTTATCTCCGAGGAGAAAGGCCTTCGCCTTGACGCTGCCAAGGTTGATATGCTTGGATCAGCAGAAAAAATTAGCCTTGACAAGGAGAACACAACCATTGTGAATGGAGCTGGTAACAAAGAGGCCATCGAAAAGCGTGTTGCTCAAATCAAGCTGCAAATTGAGAATACAACCTCCGATTACGATCGCGAGAAGCTTCAGGAACGCTTGGCTAAGCTAGCCGGTGGTGTGGCTGTGCTTTACGTTGGTGCATCTACCGAAACTGAGATGAAGGAGAAGAAGGATCGCGTTGACGATGCCCTTAGTGCAACCCGTGCTGCCGTTGAGGAAGGTATTGTTCCTGGTGGTGGTGTTGCATACATCCGTGCTCTAGAGGGGCTTGAAGGCCTTTCAGTAGAGAATGAGGATCAGAACACAGGTATCAAGATTATTCGTCAAGCCATTGAGGCTCCTCTTCGCCAAATTGTTAGCAACGCTGGCCAGGATGGCTCTGTTGTGGTTCAGAAGATTAAGGAAGGCAAGGATGACTATGGTTACAATGCCTACACCGACAAGTACGAGAATCTTTTCAAGAGCGGTGTAATTGATCCAACTAAAGTAACTCGCGTGGCCCTTGAGAACGCTTCGTCAATTGCAGGTATGTTCCTAACCACCGAGTGCGTAATGGCCGACGAGAAAGAAGAAAACCCAATGCCTATGGGTAACCCCGGAATGGGCGGAATGGGCGGAATGATGTAAGGTTTTTATTAACACATCATATATTCTTCAAGGGGGAGCAGATTATGCTCCCCTTTCTATTTCTTAAACTGGTTCGATGTTTAGGAAGTGGCAATTGTGGCAGAAATTGGGAGCTGTGTTGGCAAGCCACATCTTTCTGAAGTTCCTATAGCCATTGGTGTTTAGAGCGTTTAGAACGGTTTTCTCCCTAATGTTTCCAAAGTTCATTTCCTTTGGGAAGGGTTTAGCACAGCAGGGTACAAGGTAACCATCCCAGGTTATGTAGAAGTGAGTCCAAGGAAATGGGCATTTCTGAAAGCTGTTGTGGGTTGTAAAATTTTTGTTGGTAACTATTACCTCGGGGTATCTCTGGATGGCTTTTTCCAAATCGTTCAGGCTAGTTTTAAAATCAGGCAATTTGTAAAACTGGTAATAACTAGTGTCGATGTTGGTAACGGCAGCAAGATTAAGTAGGGTAAAGTCAAGGTACCTGACACCAATTTCTGAGGCAAACTCTACAAGCGATGCCATATGGATGTAATTCTCCTTGGTAACCACCATATTTAGCATTACTGCAGTTTGCGTGCCTTTGCAGAGATCGACCAATTCCCTCACGTTATGGGATAGATGCTCGAACGATGACCCCCTACGGATGGAGTTATAAACCTCATCAACACCATCAATGGACACCTGAATTGTATCAACCTTTCCAATTATTCGCTTGGCTTTTTCAATAAAGTTTAGGGCTACAGCATTGGTCGATAAAGAGATTATAATACCTCGATTCTTGGTTTTGATATAGTTTACAATTCCCTCAAGATCATCGTAAAGAAATGTCTCGCCCATTCCTGTTAGGCCAATGGAGTCGAGGTAGGGCCAAAGCTCATCTACAATTTTTTGGGCCAGCTGAATATCCATATCACCCTTGTCCATCTGTTTCCCATATTCGTATTCCCTAGGGCAAATGGTGCAGCGTAAATTGCATCGGTTGGTTAGCTCAAGCATCACGGTTGATGGGTAGGCAACTCGTGTCGACCCAGTAGCCTTTAGGTAAAGGTGTTTTAGCTTGTTGCCCGCATACCTAAAAAAGTATTTATTGGCAGGTAAATGTTTCAGCCGTTTTAATGCCTTGGCTATCCTTCTTTTATTCATATGTTGGGCTGTGATTAGCATACAAAATTACAATTTGTTTGTTCATCTTAACAAGTAGTTCCAACTATAAGACCATCGAGCGTAGTTAAACCAAATTTGTACCTTTACATCAAACTTTTTCTAGCATAATAATTTAACATTTTAAACTATGAAAAACAGAGCATTTTCGTTGATCGCAACTCTGCTGGTGAGCATTGTAACTTATGCACAACCTCTCACATCTGAGCAGCTTTGGCAAATGAAACGGGTGGGAAATCCCGTGGTATCGCCTGATGGAAAGTGGAGCCTATTCACTGTTACCGAGTATTGCATCGATCAGAATTCGGGTAGTACCTATATCTACCTTATGGATAACGAAACAGCTGCCCAAAAGCAGCTAACCCAGTGCGGCAAGGCGGGCTCACCCGTTTGGGCGCCCAATAGCACCGATATTGCATTTACCTCGCGACGTGCCAATGGCCCGGCTCAGGTGTACGTTATGCCTATTGATGGTGGCGAGGCGCGAATGGTTACCGAGTTGCCCGTTGGTGTATTTGCTCCCAAGTGGTTTCCCGACGGAAAGCGCATTGCTTTTGTGGCAAATGTGTACCCCGATTACAATGGCGATTTCGATAAGCTCAAGCAGATGCTAAAGGAGAGCAAGGACTCCAAGGTGTCGGCTAGGGTCACCGAGAACCGTATATACAAGTATTGGGATCGGTGGCTAACCGAAGGGATGTACCCCCGCATTTTCTCTGTTGATGTTAACTCGAAGGATGTTACCGATCTGATGCCCAATTCGGCCATGTTCTTTGGTATGATGGGTGGCGCATCATACAACATATCGCCCGATGGCCGTGAGATTGCCTTTTCGGCCAACAGTACCGAACCCCCTTACGATCAGTTGAATGCCGATATCTTCATCCTTACTACCGATGGCTCAGGAGCAATGGAAAATATAACAGTAGAGAATGCAGCAGGCGATAGTAACCCGGTTTACAGCCCCGATGGAAGAAGCATCCTTTACGGAATGCAAAATATCGACCATTTTTATGCCGATAATGTGCAGATGGTGATTTACGATAGGGCAACGAAAAATCGCAGGAACATTACAAAGGAAATCGATATTTCATGTAGCGATTGGAGCTGGAGTTCCGATGGTAAAACCATTTACTTTATGGCCGAAGATAGAGCCATGCAGTCCATCTTCTCAATCCCTTCGGCAGGGGGTAAGCATAAGGAGGTGTACCGTGGTGGAACCAATACAGGAGCCTCATTGGCGCTTGGCGACAAGTACTTGGTGTTTAGTAATAACAGTTTGAATAGCCCAGCGGAGCTATACCGCTTGGAGCTTCGAAGGGGCAACCTTATGAAGATGACAACCTTTAACGATGAGATTCTTGCTCAGGTTAAATTTGGTGATGTTGAGAACGTAACATACAAGGGTGCCAACGAAGCCGATGTGCAAATGTTTATTGTTTACCCCGTTGATTTCGATCCCAACAAGAAGTACCCATTGGTGGTGATGATCCACGGAGGCCCACACGGAACCTTTGGCGACCAGTGGCATTACCGCTGGAATTCGCACCTATTTGCTGCGCCGGGTTACGTTACCATTATGCCAAATTTTCATGGATCGACAAGTTTTGGTCAGGATTTTGCCATGTCAATACATGGTAACCACTCCGATAAGCCCTTTGAGGATATCATGAAGGCCACTGACTATATGGTTGAGCGTGGCTTTATCGATGAGAGCAAGATGGCTGCTGCAGGAGGCAGCTACGGTGGGTATATGGTGAGCTGGATAGCCGGACACACCGATCGCTATGCCGCGCTGGTAAACCATGCTGGTGTTTACGACTTGTACACACAGTTTGGCTCCGATTTCACATCAAATCGTGAGATTGCCTATGGAGGTACTCCTTGGGATAAGCCTGAGAACATGCATCGCCATAACCCAGCAGCGTTTGCCGAGAATTTTAAATCGCCCATGCTGATTATTCACGGTGAGCAAGATTTTAGAGTACCCATTGGCCATGCACTTACAGTGTACGGTGTTTACAAGGGTATGGGGCTCGACGCAAGAATGGTCTATTACCCCAACGAGAATCACTGGATTCTTCAGCCTCAAAATTCAATATTCTGGTACAACGAGCTGCATAGTTGGTTTGAGAGGTATTTGAAGTAGATAGAAATTCATGATAGGGGTGGCCGGTGAGATCACCCCTATTTTTTCTTCTCCATTTTAGGCCTGTTATTTGTACATTTGCCATTCAAACTATTGCAAATTAATTATGAAAGTTTTATTCATACTTTTTTTCCAAAGCATTGCTATGCTTGGGTTTGCCAGTGGCTGGCATGTTACTACTAGGTACTACAGCTTGCCAGAGGGCACTAAGGCCGAGCGGTTAGAGCAGGTGTATCTGTACAATGGATTTATGAAGATGGAGGGAGGAGGCTTAACCACCATTTTCGACCTGAGAAATAGTGAGATTATTTACATCAATAGACAGAATGGATCCTACTGGAAAGGAAATCCTCAGCGTTTTGTTAGGGAGATAAGGGAGGAGCTAGAGGCTTCTGTAGAGGAGAAGTTGGTAGGCGTTAGTGCGGAGAATCAGGAAGAGATGCGTGCCATGTATATGGAGATGATAGAGGCATCGTTTCCCACATCGGGAAGTATGCCACAGCCTTCGCGCAGCTTTAAGGTTCAACGAGTTGGTGTTCCCGAGAAGGTGAGCGGTTTCAGTGCAACTAAGTATACAGTATTTGAGGAAGGGTTGTTTCTTGAGAATATCTGGATTGCAAAGGAGTTAACCATTGCTAAAGATTTTGATTTTATCAATCTGAGCAACTTTCTAAATCAGCTGGCACAGGGTGCTTACGCAGGTAGTTTTGAGAGCTCAGCAGAATACTTCGATCTACTTAAGAATGGTTACCCTGTAAAGGTTGAGATACAGCGTGGCGATGGAAGCATAGAAATTTCAGAGGTTCAGCAGGCAGTTAGGTTGCCAATGGATGAATCTGATTTCGCCGTTCCCAAAGGTTATCACGCCAGTTCGCTTAGCCAGGTTGGCGTTTGGGATGGCTATTTGTAGCTGTTCCCAGTGTAAGTGAATGTGTATTGTTAAAGCGTTTCGTTGCCAGATATGTTTTTTTAGCTATTTTTGCACCGCATTTGGCCCCGTAGTTCAGCTGAATACCTGCCTACCTGTTGCCGCAGGCAGTCAGGCAGGCCTGCCTGCCGAGCGCAGTCAGGCAGGGAACGTCAGATTCCGGTTCTGAATTACAGTTTGAGGTGAAGCGTTAGTTTATAAAAAAATATTGGCCCCGTAGTTCAGCTGAATAGAACGTCAGATTCCGGTTCTGAAGGTCACAGGTTTGAATCCTGTCGGGGTCACACAAACAGACCAGTCCTAAGGGGCTGGTCTGTTCGTTTTGAGGGAAGGCGACCAACCTGAAACAGGTAGACAGGATCGTGAGCATCCGAGATACACGGGCACAGAAGCGAACAATCCTGTCGGGGTCACTCAGAAGGCTAATCCAAACGGATTGGCCTTTCGTGTTTTATGAATGTCTCGAAATGGCTTTTTTCCAAAGGCGGGATCGTGAGCCCAGAAGATTACAGTATTATTGAAGCGAACAATCCTGTCGGTGTCACAACAACAAAGACCAGCTTTTTTTGCTGGTCTTTTGCGTAGTAAGTTGAGGTAAGCAGGCTTTACTCTTTGTATTCAACAAATTCGAAAGGAATCTTAACACTTTCGGAGAAGTCGCTTCCGGCATACTTCATGTCAATGTCATCGTCGGGGTACTCCCAAATAATCTTCACCCTACTTAGCTTGTTGTTAATGGCTTCAAATCGCTTAAGGATTTGGAAGATTATTTTTGAACTTGGGGTGTTGTAGTAAATCATTCTAAATGTGAGGGTAGTCTCCTCACATGGATTCTCAATGTAGCTGACTATCCAGTCGATAATGGGTTCAAAGAAACCCTTGGCATCTTCGGGTAATGAGTTCCCGGCGAAGCTGAGCTTACCAGCATTACCATCAAGTTGTATTTCGGGATACTGGCTAGTACCCTTTATTGACAAAACATCCATAGCTGGTTATTGTTGGGTTAATCAATATAAAGATACAAAATTATAACAATTGAAGTTTAAATCGATAGATTTCTTTAGGCTAAATATTATTTTGAGGTGCTGGAGAAGAGTTATTACCTTTGGGTATGGAAACACAAGAAAGCCTAAAGGCCTTATTGTCGGTATTTTTTCCTGAGGAAATCATACTGCACTTTTCAATAACA
>Ga0334893_1000841_pt1 | contig 34981 bp, 34 predicted proteins | sample GraSluR3_MG_5_FD_207218 | JGI IMG/M metagenome (GOLD analysis project Ga0334893, IMG submission 207218) | Sludge microbial communities from methane-producing bioreactor in Wageningen University, Netherlands - Granular Sludge_09_05-R3 | ecosystem: Engineered > Bioreactor > Anaerobic >...
AGCAGCTCATCAACCTCAGATTTTGTAAGTTTGATCCTGTAATGTACCATATCTGCAGATTATTTTCTGCAAATATAATCAATAACTTAAAATATACGTCATAATACACCTAACATAACACTAGTAGGAAAGTGAATTCAGGCGCTCGGTAAGCTCAACGATCTTATCGTAAAAATCATTGCTTACAGCTTTGTAGTAATGCTTCAGGTTGTTTTTACTCTCTGGTTCAGGTGTGTTTATCTTTTTTATTGTATCGGTCTCAAGCTCCATGGCATCGGAGATTATATCGAGTACGTTCTCCTGATTTAATGGTGGTGAGTATGCTAGTTGCGCGTAGCACTCCTGCATGAAGAGCTTTACCATTTGCTTAACATCCATTTTAAAATCTCTTATATTGGCCATATCAATTACCTTCTATTAATAACGCTTCAATTTAGTTACTAATATATAGATTTTTAAATAGGATGTAAAGATTTATCGATATTTTTAAGTAAATATTTGCTCTCTCCTTATTGGCATCCTAAACCATTAGTAATTAGAACAAAACAAATGGAGCCCTAAGCATAAGCATCGGGCTCCATTTTCTTTGGCAATGGCGAAGCAATTTATAGCATCATTCCAACTACCATAACCACTGTCATAATTGCGACAAAAAGCAATATGCTAACCCATGTAGGTATGGGTTTTCTTTCTACCGTATTCATAATTATTGATTTTAAAATTAGTACACTCAGATTATGGCCACCTTCAGCTCTTGCTACTGAGGGTGGCTCAGCTAATAAGTTTCTGAAGTGAGAATACTAATCATAACCTCAAACACATGTATATGCCCGTGGGAGAACATATGATGGGTTTTGGAAAGAATTGCTGCTTATACTTCGATGTGGGAGTTAGCAACCTGTATAAATCTGTTGGTTTTGCTTTAGGGGAACTACTTATGGTGGTAAAAGATTTCTCGACGGGCTCCAGATCCAGTACAACACCTGCAATACCAAGGTATAAATCTACATGCTGTTGGTAATCATTGTGACCCCAGTTACTTGAGCTGTAACCATAAGGTGCTGGAACCTGCAGCGGTGCAAAGCAAGTAATAAGTGTGGATGCAGCTACTGCAAGCAAAACTCTATGCGTATGATTTATGGAGAACCCCATCTGCCAAAGTAATTCTTACTAGTACAAATACGCCCTTGACTCCACTTTTTGGATATCAATTTCGAAAACGGCAACATTTTTTAGCGCTGGCAAGCCATAGGAAAAGTCGCTGCGTCCCGAGTACTTTTCCATTATTACATTGAGAACGCGAGCCTTTTCATCCAAATCGGAGATAAAATTTATTTTACCATGCATTAGCACGCTTTTGTATTTCATGGAGTAGGAGCACGCTACCTCCTCATGACGAATATTCATCTTGTAGTCGGTGCTAAACGAGATGCATACCTCAGGGTTCTGCTTCCAAATATCAATCTTTTTACCTTCGGGGCCAGAGTGGATGTAAAGGCGACCATCTTCATATCCGAAGTTAAAGGGCAAAACGTATGGCTTCCCTTCTAAATCAACCATGGCTACCATACAAGCTTCGCAGCTATTAACTATCTGATCTATCTCGTTTTGTGGCAGGTTTATGCGTGGTTTCATCTTAAAAATAGTTTTTTGTAACCCTACGCAAATATCAGAAAAAATAGGGATAATCTACAACACTCACCTACAATTACAGATTAATTTTGAATGCTGTTTAGCCTAGAAAGTTCGAGTATGAACAATGTTGGTTAATTACTGTTAACCTATGTAGTGCTATACACTCAACATACTATTTTTGCATTTGCTAAAGTATTAATAATGCGGTTAAGAAAACTCGTTGCTTTACTAACAATTCCAATTGTACTTATGCTATTCCATAACCGGGTAGCAAACTGGCACTTTCACGTGCTAAACAACGGAATTGTGGTTGAGCATGCCCATCCCTTTACAGCATCACAAACAGCAGAATCTCCATACCAAAGCCACTCGCATAGCAGCTGGGAGATGTTCATCTACGAAGTGGTTACTTCCATTTCGGTACTTGTTATTCTGGCAATACTATCGCTTGCAAAATTCAGCTTTGATAGCACCCCAAAAGCTAACAACACCACCCAAGGTTATACCCCAATAGCCTTACATGCGTTAAATACCTACCGAGGTCCTCCGAGTTTTTAACCTTTCTTGTTTGCATCAACTTTCCACAATGCAAGCCAACATTAGCTTTAAAAATCAATAACTTGAGCTTTAATAAAGCTCAAGTCATACTAAAACTCAACTAAACGTATGAGAAAATATATAATTTTTGCTATAGCAGCTATTGCATACCTTAACGCATTTGCCCAACCTAAAACCGATGCCAATGTATTTGGCCACATCATTAGCACTGCCGATGGCGAGCATATACCCTTTATAAATGTTTTGGTAAAAGATACCCGAATTGGTACCATTACCGATGCCTCCGGCCACTACATCCTAACCAATATCCCCATAGGTGAGCATACCCTAATTGTAACGGGTATGGGTTTCGAAACAAAAGCAATCGATTTTTCAATTCAAGCCAAGCAAACCATTGAGATTGATGTTGAGGTAGTCCCTACCGATATTAACCTCGATGCCATTGTAATCACCTCATCGCCAACAGCCAGCGGATTTCGTTATCAGCCCGACATGAGCTTTATGGGCGAGGAGCTACAGAAACGCTCCGAAATTTCGTTTGGCGAAATGTTGAACAACTCGCCTGGAGTTGCCATGCGGTCCATGGGTTCAACCCCTGCCCGACCCGTAATACGGGGTATGGATGGCGATAGAATTTTGGTACTCGAGAACGGTGAACGCATGGGCGATATATCCGAAACATCAGCCGATCACTCCATTGCGTTAGATCCACTGGCTGCAAGCAGAGTAGAGGTAATTCGTGGCCCCGCCAGCTTGCTTTACGGCTCAAGCGCACTGGGCGGAGTAATAAACATAATTACAACCGATATCCCCGATCGGTGGGACAAGGGATCCCACGGCGTGTTCTCGCTTCAGGGTGCAACAATGAATAAAATGGGGGCTGGTTTTGGCCGATACACCTACGGAAACGACAAATGGTCGGCAACCGGACGTGTAGCCTACAGAGAATCATCTGAAATAAATACTCCCGATGGTGTAGTTCCTGGCACATCGATGAGCAACTTGGATGCTTCTGCAGGTTTTGGGTTTAACTCCAGTAACAAAAGCGGTGGATTGAGCTTTTCGATTGCCAACCAGGTTTACGAGATTCCCGAATTCATAGATGATCCTAACCAAGGGGTAGAAATTCAAATGCAACGGCAAGCCGTGCAAGGTCGTACTAACATTGAGCGCAAAGGCTTTTTCGACAAGGCGCAAGTAAGGTTTAACGCCACCCGTATGTACCAGCAGGAGGTTGAATACGAATGGGTAGGTGAGCAAAGAGACGATGAAATTGAGCTTGAGTATGAGAAGTACTCCTTAAGCTCCACTGCAACAATTCAGCATAAGCCATTTAGCTTTTTCGACAGGGGTGCAGTTGGCTTTAATCTGCATGCCCATAATCTCGATATCCGCGGAGAGGATGCCTATACCCCGGGGGAGGTTAGGGTAAACCTTGGGGCATTCACATTCCAGGAGATTCCCCTGTCGAATAAAATGCGATTGCAAGCGGGTTTACGCATCGATTTTCAACATACCAGCGCTATTTTTGGCGATAATACTTCTCAAACAAACGGTACCCGTAATGCATTGAACTACACCGGGTCGTTAGGGTTTAATCATCGTCCCATCGAAGGACTTGAGGTGGGTGGGCAGTTTGCCCGCTCGCACCGAAACCCCTCGGTGGAGGAGCTTTATGCCGATGGTATTCACCTAGGGGCTGGGGTTTACGAGATTGGGAATACAAATCTAAAGGACGAGGTTGGACAAGGTGGTGACCTATTTATACGCTGGACAAGCGATATTATTGAGGTTGAGCTGGCTAGCTTCGTAAACGCATTCAAAAACTATATCATTTTTGAGCCCACAGGCAACTTTGATCCCGAATCGGGCTATCCAATCTTCCAGTACTCTGGCGACGAAGCCCGCCTCATGGGGGGCGAACTGTCAACTAGCATCAAACCTTTTAAGGGTTTTGAAATTGGATTGGGTTCCGATTTTGTGAATGGAAGGAGGATAACCAATGGGAATGACTATTTACCGTTCATCCCTCCATTCAGGTTCATGGCCAGCCTTGAGTACGACTTTAATGCTGGCTGGATTGGTGCCAGTTTGGTATCGGCAGCCAAGCAAAACCGCGTTGCTCCCGATGAGGATGAAACGGAGGGATACACCCTGCTGGGCCTATCGGCTGGGTATCGCCAATCAAAATATGGCAATCACGTGCTCATACTTAGGGTTGATAACCTGCTGAACCAAAGGTATCGCGATCACCTTTCGCGAATCGAGGATAGGAATTTCCCGATGCCGGGTAGAAATATTTCGTTGGCATACCGATGGTTCTTCTAGTGGAAAATCTTTCTGATTCTACTCCAAAAGTTAAATAACAAGGAAAGGATCAGAGCTGCCATATATGAGTACATGGTAAGCAGATCGGCTGTTTTGTAGCTAATCTCAATATTCAACATGCGTTGAAAAAGGTACGCTACATACGATGGGGTTTGCGGCGGTTGGCCAAGTTCAAGCAGTACATTCCAGTGCCAGTCGGTTAATGGACAATACCCAAGGCCATAGAATGCTCCTAGCCCAATCCACGACAAGCCTGTAAGCAAAAGGGTAGCAAGGTTTACCCTGCGGGTTGGTTTCCAAATCCACCCCAAAAGATTAAACAGGATTAGTGAGGTATGGAAACCCATGAAGAAGATATCGAGCACGCTGTAGATCATGGCGCAAGTACAAAAAGAAGGGGTGACCACGGCCACCCCTTTGTAATTTACTAATCGCTGGTCATTATGAACAGCGGCAACATTTCGAACTTCTGATAGTAGGGCCTTAACCGTTCGGTATTGTAATGCTTATCGACATTTACAACCTTTTTTTGGCTGGTTACCACATCGATGGGCATATTGTCGTATCGGCCATTCTTAAGTACAATTAATCGGCCATGCACACCTTTGAGGATTAGATCGAGCGCAAGGTTACCGAATGCCATGGGTACAATGGAGTCAATGGCATCGGGCTCACCGCCACGCACTAGGTATCCCAGCTTTTGATTTATGGTATTCACCGTTTTGCCCTTATTAAACTTAGGGCTCAACTCCTTAATCTTTTGAGATATAATATCACCAATTCCGCCAAGCTTGGCATGGCCAAAGGCATCGAGCTCGGTTCCTGCAAACACCATTTTGTCCATTCCCTTGAACATTGCCCCCTCGCTTATCATCACCGATGAGTAGTGACTTGGGTTTTTGAGCCTATCCTCAACCAACAATTGCGTGAGCAATTCAATATCAAACTTGTGCTCAGGGATAACACAACGGTTAGCCACACCCGCCATGGTTGGTAGCATGGCCGTAAAACCAGCGTAGCGACCGAACACCTCCATAACGAGAATTCGCTCATGCGAGCCTGCTGAGGTTCTAAGAATATCGGTCATGGCAATGGTACGGGTGATACAGGTGCTAAAGCCGATGCAGTAGTCGGTTCCTGGCACATCGTTATCCATAGTTTTGGGGATGGCTATCACCTTTTCACCCTCTTGATACAGCCTAACGCCATAGCTAAGGGTATCGTCGCCACCAATGGGAATAAGGTAGTCGATGCCAAGAAAATCCAAATTCTTAATCACCTCAGGCGTGAGGTCGTTGATATCCTTACTGTACTTCTCCTGCAAATGCTTGGGCACCCTATCCTTTGCCACTTTCGATGGGTTGGTGCGAGACGTGTGAAGGAATGTACCACCAGTTCGGAATGAACGGTTCACCCTCTCTTCGGTAAGCCACTCGTAGCAATGGCTATTATCGGCTTCCTTGTCGCGAACGATCTCTATCATACCCGCCCAGCCACGTCTAATCCCTACCACTCGATAGCCTTCGCGAAGAGCGCGGATTGTCACCGCTCGGATTGCTGGATTTAGCCCGGGCACGTCGCCACCACCTGTGAGAATTGCTATTACGCCTTTTGACTTTTGTACATTTGCCATGGTTCAAAATATTAGTTTACTGTAGATGTTAAGTCGTTGATAAGCATCATGAATGTATGATAAAAATAGATGATTTTATGCTTTACAATATTTTCAACAACCCTAATTTATCGCAAACGTTTGATGCAAGGGTAAAAAAGCCAGCCCCGTGCTTGGGGCTGGCGTATATTAGCATTCAGCAATCGGATTATTCCGTATCTTCCTCTATCAAGTAATGATTCCTATCGGCTGAGCTACGGGAAACAAGTTCGCCAAGGAAGCCTGCCATGAAAAGCTGCACACCAATTATGGCCATTACTAGGGCTATGTAAAACAAGGGCTGATCGGTAACCATACGGTAAGGAAGTCGATGGAACTGAGCGTACAGCTTGCTGGCCACAATCCAAATGGACATTCCTCCGCCAATGAGAAACATAAGGGTGCCAAGCGTTCCGAACAGGTGCATAGGTTTTTTCCCAAATCGGCTAACAAAAATTACTGTGAACAGATCGAGAAATCCATTAACAAAGCGATCGAGCCCAAATTTGGTTATTCCATACTTGCGCTCCTGATGTTGCACCACCTTCTCCCCTATCCTTTTAAAGCCTGCCTGCTTGGCCAGCACGGGGATATACCGATGCATCTCGCCAAAAATCTCTATGCTTTTCACCACCTCACGCTTGTAGGCTTTAAGGCCACAGTTAAAATCATGAAGTTTAATACCGGTAAACAGCCTAACCGTTCGGTTGAAAAGCTTGCTGGGGATTGTTTTGGAGATGGGGTCGTAACGTTTTCTCTTCCAACCCGACACCAAATGAAACCCCTCCTCCTTTATCATCCTGTAAAGTTCTGGTATCTCGTCGGGGCTATCCTGCAGATCGGCATCCATTGTTATCACCACATCGCCCTTAACCACCTGAAAACCGGTGTGCAGGGCAGCCGACTTACCGTAGTTGCGCCGAAACTTAATTCCGTGGATAGATGGAAACTTTCCTTTAAGATCCTTAATTACATCCCAGCTCGAATCGTTGCTACCATCATCCACAAGAACAACCTCAAAGGTGAAGCTATGCTCGGTCATCACACGGTTAATCCAATCTACAAGCTCGGGAAGCGATTCCTCCTCGTTAAAAAGGGGTACTACAACTGAAATATCCATCAATAAAAAAGTATTACTCCTTGGTTTCGAATAGAGGCTCCTCTTTCTTTAGAAAGATTGAAGTGATAAGGCTGAAAATAGTTCCCATAAAGGTAAAGCCAAGAACAGATGAGAATACCATCATGAGGGGAGTTTGAAACCTCTTAACGGTTTCCATCATGGTTTCAACCTGATCGTAATCCATTCCCAATTCAAGATATGTCTCCTCAAGCATTCGGTATACCCCCTCCATGTAGCTTGGATCGATAACTGCGGTTAGCAGGTAATTATAGAAACCGTATACAATTGAGGCAAAAAGGCTTAAAAGCACGCCAAACCCAAGAGCCTTACCATAGGAGATGTAACCACCTAGCTCATCATCGCGAAATCGGATTGTTCCGTATACTATACCGCCCACAATTACTGCATAGGTTAAAAGATTTACCCATGCTGGGGGTTTGTATACATCCATTAAGTACTGAACAAGATGAATAGCAATTAGCGCTAGAGCCAACATCAGGCCATAGGTCATGGCGCTCTTCATAATATTTACTTTCTTTTCTTCCATACTTTATAAATGTGAATGTTAGTAGTTGAAGTTAAGCTATTGACCAAACAAAGATATTAGAAAAAATAAAAAATGCCCAAAAAGGTTTGAAGAGTTATAAAGATGTTTCTATCTTTGCGGCCTGGGTAGGTCTTACACGACCAGCTCCTGCTGAACTCCCCCAGGACCGGAAGGTAGCAAGGGTAGGCGGTTGTAGCGGTGCGATGTAAGTAGCCTACCCACTTTTTATATCCCTAGTTGAAGAACTTCCCAACCTTGTTAATAGCTGAAGGCAAGGCAAATACCACTACTCTATCGTAAGCTTTTATCTCTGTAATGCCCTTGGCAATATAGCTCGAGTCGCCCCTTACAACCCCTCCTATAATGGCATCCTTTGGGAAATTAATATCCTTAATTTTGCCACGGGTCACCAGCGAGTTAGGCTTGACAATGAACTCTAAAACCTCGGCATCGCTTCCGGTTAGGCATTTAATAGCCGAAACCTCTGTGCTCATGGTGTACCTAAATATTCGGCTGGCGGTGATAAGCTTCTTGTTGATTACCGTATCGATCCCCATGCTCTCGGCCAGCTTAATGTAGTCGAGGTTCTCTACCTCGGCAATGGTTTTTTTCACCCCCATCCGCTTGGCGGCAAGGCAGGTTAAGATATTGGTTTCGGAATTACCGGTTACAGCAATAAAGGCATCCATATAGGGTAAGCCCTCCTGCATGAGCAGCTCGGTGTCGCGACCATCGCCATTAATTACAAGGGTATTCTTAAAAAAGTTGGCCAGCTGTACGCTTTTATCCCTATCCTGCTCAATGATTTTAATGTTAACATCCTTTTCAAGATCGTAGGCAATTCGAATACCTATGCGTCCCCCGCCTATAATCATAAGGTTATGCACCTCGATGTTCTTCTTGCCTGAGTACTCAAGCATTTCCTGCACCCCACTCTTATTGGTTATAACGTACACCAAGTCGTTCACCTTAAACTGATCGCTTCCATGGGGTATAATCGTTTCGCCTTCGCGGGCTATAGCCACGGCTCTAAACTCTAAATCTTTTTTATCCTTAATGGTTTGAAATAGGGTTTGGTCAATCACCGGAGCGTCCTCCTCAAGCCTAAAAACGGCTAGCGAAAGTTTTCCTCCTGAGAAATCGACAAACTCGGTAGAACTAGTATGCCCCAGTAGGCTAATCACCTCCCTGGCCGCTAGCTTCTCGGGGTATATTAGCGAGTCGACACCTAGGTTAAGAAACAGCTCCTTGTTGTTGGGTAGTAAATACTCATTGTTATCGATACGAGCAATTACCTTCTTGGCACCTAACTTTTTGGCAAGCGTTGCGCTTAGAATATTGGCGTTCTCGGAGCTAGTTACGGCAATGAATAAATCGGCCTTCTTTACGTTGGCCTCTTTAAGCCCAGATATGGTGGTTGCAGACCCCTCAACCACAATCAAATCGGCACTTGAAGTGAGCTGAGCCAACTTTTGCGTATCGGGATCAATCACAACAATATCATGATATTCAATCGATAGCATTTTGGCCAAATGTGTCCCTACCTCTCCCGCACCGGCAATAATAATGTTCATAGTTTCCTTTTATCGAAAATAAGCTGCAAAGTAAAATCAAATGTTGATGATATACACCATAAAAAGGTTGAAAACGTATCAAGCTTATTAACTTTTAATCAACAGGGTTTAGGTAAAAATCATCAGCATCCTCTAAAACAGGAAAACTCTGCCGAAAAGCCTTAAGCTCTGCCATGGTAAGCTCACCCTGCACTATCCCTTCGGCGCCGGGTAAAATAGCTGCAATGGTTTGTCCTGCCGATCCAACCAGTTGGCTATCGCCCGTGTAGTAAATACCCAACCCATCGTTACCTACTCGGTTTGACGCTGCCATATAGCACTGGTTCTCGATGGCACGTGCCTTAACTAATGTAGTCCAAATATCGCGGCGCGCTCCCGGGAAGTTTGCCACATTTATTATCAAATCGTAATCGCCCTTGCTGCGGGTCCAAACCGGGAAACGAACATCGTAACAAATTTGGGGAAGAATTCGCCAGCCCAGGTGCTCGAACACCAACCTCTCCTTGCCAGGGGTGTACTTTAGGTTCTCGTTGGCAAAGGTAAACAGATGCCTCTTATCGTACTCGAAGCAAGTTCCATCGGGGGTAACAAAGTGAAAACGATTGTAAAACCTACCTTTCTCGGAAACGATGTAACTGCCGCAAATGGCATATCCTCTGCTCCTGGCCTGTTGCGCCATCCACTTATATGTACCCCCTTTTGGCTCTTCGGCCATTCTCTCAGCATTCATTGAAAATCCCGTGGTAAACATCTCGGGCAGCACTACAATATGAGGTTTACCCTCGATTGTGTCGAGCAAGCGAGCTAAATGCTGAATATTACCCTCAACCTGCTCCCATAGCAAGTTGGCCTGAACGATGGCCACGTTTAACCTATCGACAATCATAGCATTTTTTGTTTAGCAGCAAATATAACATTTAAAATTACGCTCAAAAATTATAAAAGACAAACATATCAACCCCTATTAATTATATCAAATTGCTACCTTTATGATACCAAGATTTTATCAGCAATAATATGTCGGAACTTATAGTTTATAAAGCCTCTGCTGGGTCGGGCAAAACATACCGGCTAGCCGCCGAGTACATTAAGCAGCTAATTAAAAACCCCGAAAGCTACAAAACGATACTAGCTGTAACCTTTACCAATAAGGCCACGGCCGAGATGAAGGGGCGTATTCTCAAAGAACTTTTCAACATATCACAGGGTGATCAGTCGAGCATTGGCTCGGAGGTTGCACAGGCACTCCAGCTTGGCCATAGTGATTTAAAGGCAAGGGCACAGCAATCGCTCTCGCTCATACTGCATGACTATGGCCGCTTCTCGATCAGCACCATCGATAGCTTTGTGCAAAGGGTTATTCAGGCTTTGCTTTGGGAGATTGGTGAGCAGGGTGGCGTTGATATTGAACTAGATAACGTGCCCGTGCTTGAGCATGCCGCCGATAACCTGCTTGACTCGGCAGCAACAATTGACGAGCTGCTGAAATGGCTCACCACCATGGGCTATGCCCAATTAGACGAGGGCAAAAGCTGGGATGTGCGCCATAAGCTGGTTGAGCTGGGCAAGCAACTCTTTTCAGAGAAATTCAGGCTAATGAGCCATGAGGATGTTGAAAAATTTACCGACAGGGAGAGGGTGAACCTGCTTAAAATTAAGCTGAGTAAGCTAACCAACGACTCTCTATTGGAGTTGAAAACTATTGGTACTTCTGTTTTCGATGAGCTAGCAAAGCGCACAATCGCTCCAGAGTCTTTTACCTATGGATATAGTGGAGTAATGGGATACTTCAGAAAAATAGCACAAATCGATAGCAGTGCCGATGAACTGCCACTCCCCGATGGGCAAAGAGTGCAGAAAGCAATGAACGATACAACTGGCGAGGACTGGGTAAGTAAATCGACTTACCAAAACAAGGTAGAGTTTGATCCAATTGGCAACGTAATTCGCGAGGTTTTACACCCAATGCTAGTAAAAATTGCAGAGCTAGTTAACCACAGAAATGCCGAGTACATATCGGCCAAACTTATCCTAAAAAACCTTGAGAACTTAGCCCTTATTGGCGACCTTTGGGCTAAGGTAAGGGAGCTATCGCGTGAAGAGGGGTTCTTGCTACTTAGCGATAGCGGTCACCTGTTAAAGGAATTTGTGAAAGAATCGGATGCTCCGTTTGTATACGAAAAAGTGGGCACGCGGTACGATATGTATATGATTGACGAGTTTCAGGACACCTCCGAGGTGCAATGGCACAACTTTCGTCCGCTTATTGAGAATAGCCTATCGCAAGATTTTTTCAGCATGATCGTGGGCGATGTTAAGCAATCGATATACCGTTGGCGAAATGGTGATTGGAGCATTTTGGCAAGCGGAGTGGCCAACGACTTTGCGCATTACGGGACCCATGAGATTGCGCTTAAAACGAACTGGCGAAGCCTAAAAAGTATTATCGAATTCAACAACTGCTTTTTTCAAAAAGCCAAGGAGATTGCGGCGCAACAGATTGAGATTAAAGCCAATGATGAAAATACAAGTCACTTGAAAGAACAAGTGGAAAAAGCCTACGCCGATGTGGAGCAAAAGGCCAACGAGAAGCCAGGTGATTTGCCTGGTTACGTTGAGGTTAACTTTTTTGAGCATAAGAAGAATAGCGACCGCGATGAGACCCTATCGAATCATGTACCCAAGCTAATTACCGAGCTACAAGAACGTTACAAGCTAAGGGATATAGCCATACTTGTGCGCACCAAAAGCGATGGGCAAAGGATTGCCACCATGCTGCTTGAACATAACCGAGCCCAGCCCAGCCCAGCCAAGCGAATTGCATTTGTGAGCCAGGAAGGGCTTCAGCTAAAAACATCGCTAGTGGTAAGGCTAACCATTGCTGCCCTCAGACTGGTGCAGGACTCATCGAATGCGATAGCCATAAGGGTGCTGGCCAAAGAGCTGGCAACCCTTAGCACCGAAACTGTTACGAGCTGGCATGCACATTTCACCACCGAGGTTACCAATGCCGAGGCCGATTGGCTAAGCTCACTTAATACCCGTCCATTGCAAGAAGTTTTTGAAGCCATTGCCCAGCGATACAACTTGTTCTCCGTTAAGGGCGAACTGGCACATCTAGCCGAGCTGCATGAAAATATTGCTGCCCTAGGCAGCAGGGGGGGCAGCGATGTTAACCGATTTTTGCAGTGGTGGGACGAACACAGCGAAGCCCTTTCACTATCGGTTCCTGAGAACAGCAACGCAGTATCTATCCTCACCATACATAAGGCGAAAGGGCTTCAATTCCCAGTAGTCATTGTACCATATGCGGGTTGGGACTTTCGTGGGAAAGCGAACCAGCCGTTGCTATGGGTAAGTTCCCCCCATGAACCGTTCAACCTGCTACCCAAGTACCCCATTCAAGCATCGTCCAAAGCATCAAAAAGTTTATTTGCTTACGATGTGCTTGAGGAGGAGATGAAGGAGATTGTGGATAATATTAACCTGCTATACGTTGCCTTTACCCGACCCGAGAAGGAGCTATACGTTTATGTCCCCCTCACTAAGTCGGAGATGGAGAAACCAACAGATACAATAAACAGTACCTCAAAACTTATCCGCAGCATTGTACCAAGCATTGAAGGGGCCATTCATCGAAATACAAATGATTATGGAGGGATAGAAACCTATAACATGGGCGAAAAGGTAACAATAGCAAATCGGCCTGGAGCCGATGACCAACCCGATAACCAATGGACCATTGATACCTACCCAGGGGGAAATAGCTTTGGCAGCATAAAGCTGAAGCTTGAGTCGGAGGAGTTTTTTGAATCGAAGCCAAACGAAAGGATGGCTCCCTTGGAGCATGGTAAGGTTATGCATGAGCTGTTCTCAAATATCCAAAGCAAAGATGATGTTGACAGCGCATTACGTAAGGCCGTAGTTGATGGATTAATTGATCAACAAACATCCCTTAATCTAAAGCTAAAGATTACAGAAATACTTAGCTTGCCCCCATTTACCGATTGGTTTTCGGGGGAATGGGAGGTAAAAACAGAAAAATCGATATTAACTCCCAGTGGCCACAGCTACCGCCCCGACCGTGTTATGCTTAGCCCCACCAAGACCATTGTGGTTGATTTTAAGTTTGGAGCGGAAATGCCAAGCTATGCAAAGCAGCTTCAGCGATATGAGGATCTTCTCATGGATATGAAGTACAACAACGTTGAAGGCTACATTTGGTATGTTGATAATGGTAAGCTTGTACGCGTTTAAAGCCCGTTTTTTAGTTCCGAATCAGCAGCATTTTGCTTTTAAGGTCTTCACTTTTTAAAAAATATTTGGCTAATTTGCACCCAAACAAAAATTCGATATTATGAGAAATCTAGTATTTATTACACTCGCACTTTTTCTCTTTGCCTCGTGCGGTTCAACGGACCAGAAAGAATCAAAAATTAGTGGTCAGGTTTTAAATTTTGATAACGATTTTGCCCTACTAATGAGCAAGGGCATAACCGACACCATTTGGTTAGAGAATGACGGCAGCTTTTCGCACACCCTTACGCATAGTGAGCCCAGCTACTATAGGTTTAGAGCTGGAAGAATTAGCAACTTACTTTACCTAAGCCCAGGTGGCGATATTGAGCTGGCGGTGGATATTAGCAATCCCGGGAATAATCCTTTTAAGAATGGATCGCTAATTAAGCAAAACAATACGCTTTACGAAGTAAACCAAACAGTAAATGGCGTAGCTAGCGATTTCAGAGGTCTATACACACTAGCAAAGGATGAGTTTATGAGCACAATAGACTCGCTGAGCATCCTCACCAACACCATTATCGAAAGCCTTGAGTGTGCCGACAAAGCATTCCCTTCGCTTGAAAAGTCTCGTATCGATTACCTTTTCGCCAGCTGGAAATACAACTACCCCGAGTACAACGCAAGGCTTAGTGGCGAAGAGTTTACAGCCAATGAGGACGATTACAAGTTTATTGATGATATGAATTTTTCAAACCTGAACCACTTCTCCATTAGCGAGTACACATCGCTTATCGAGAGCCATATCAATAGGCTATACTATGCTGAAATCGGCAAGGATGAGCATAAGGGAAAATCGGTGTTTGAGCAAACCCTCATACGGTTTGATATGATTGACGACTTGGTTTCGAACCAAAAAATGCAGGATTTTTTCAAGTATAACTCAACATCAGAGTCGGTTAAGTGGTCGAGCCTCGAGATTGCTAAAAATGTGGCTGAACATTTTATTGCAAATGCACATACCGATGAGTACAGGCAGCTGATTGAGAAAGCCCTTGCGAAGCGGATGCTACTTGCGCCAGGGCAACCGGCCCCTGGGTTTACGCTAACGGGTATCGATGGAAAAGAATACTCTTTAGAAGATTTTAAAGGACAGCTGGTTTACCTCGACTTCTGGGCCTCATGGTGTGGCCCCTGCCGCAGGGAGATTCCCCACCTGAAGAAGCTGAAGGAAGCATATAAAGGTAAACCCATTGCCATTATTGCCATATCAATAGATGATGATAAGTCGGCTTGGGAAAAAATGGTGAAAGATGAGGAGCTGGGAGGCTACCAGCTGCACGCCGAGAAGGCTTGGCTTTCCGATGCCGCTCAGCAGTACCAAGTGTACGGTGTGCCAACCTTTGTGCTAATTGATGGGGAAGGAAAAATTATTGAGTACCCTGCCACTCGCCCATCAGATCCAGAGACACCCCTTACAATTGATAAGCATTTGAAAAGGCTATAGGGATTAAGAAAAAAGGCTTGGAAGATTTCCAAGCCTTTTTTAAAACATCAAAATACTATAAACTGTTCAGTAGCTTCTCGAGCTCCGGAGTCTTAGTCATCCAAAATATAAGCGTTTCGCCAAACTGTATCTCGCCAAACTTCTGCTCAACCACCACGGGCACAAGGCTCTCGAACGATTCCCAACGGTGTGCCTCCTCCTCGCTATGCGCCTCATTACCAGAGAGCATATATATAGCTCTTTGAATTGTATCCAGCGTTGTGATGTACCGAGGATAGAACGGAAGGCTAGTCTGCTGGGTTAGTGCCATATTGCCCATATAGTCCCTATCCATAATAACCAAATCGAGGCTACCAACCCCATCAACCTTATTGTTGTAAATAATTGCTGAATCATTAATAAGAATACCCAGCTGAACTAGCTGCTCTTGCGATAGATACTGCCAATTGGCCGAATAATCTACCTCTGGATTACCCTCCTTTTTTGTTGAATGGCATGCGGTAAGGGCGAATAATAGTAAAGCTATAGCAAAGGGGGGTATTCTCATCATTCTAATTTTTCTTAAATAGTAAAGCCTATACCAATAGCATATTTCTACGTAAAGAGTTTAGCACATTATCCTCAATGCGCCTTTCAATATCATCGGTGGAAACCCTCTCGAACTTCTCACCAATAATATGCTCGTATAGCTCAATGTATCGCTCGCTTATGCCGTTCACAATCTCATCGGTCATTTCGGGTACCTGTTGTCCTGGATTGCCCATGAAGCCATTTTCCATCAGCCACTCTCGTACAAACTCCTTTGATAGTTGACGCTGAGGCACACCCTTATCGAAACGCTCCTGATATCCATCGAGGTAAAAGTAACGCGATGAGTCAGGTGTATGCACCTCATCGATTAGGTAGATTTGGCCATCCTTCTTGCCAAACTCGTACTTAGTATCAACAAGGATAAGCCCACGCTCGCTGGCCATTTTTTGGCCATGCTCAAATAGCTTCAGGGTATACTCCTCGAGCTTAATGTAATCCTCCTCCGATACCAAACCCTGCGCAAGAATTTCCTCGCGTGAGATGTTCTCGTCATGGGCACCCTGCTCGGCCTTGGTTGTTGGGGTAATTATTGGCGTGGGAAACGCTTGGTGCTCGCGCATTCCATCGGGAATTTGCACACCGCAAATCTGGCGAGCACCCTTTTTGTACTCACGCCATGAGCTACCGGTAAGGTAACCACGGATGATCATCTCCACAGGAAAAGGTTCACACTTGTGGCCAATGGTGACCATTGGATCGGGGGTGTCAATCTTCCAGTTGGGCACAATGTGGCTGGTTGCGTCCAAAAACCTTGATGCAATTTGGTTAAGCACCTGCCCTTTGTAGGGTATGCCCTTGGGAAGCACCACATCAAAAGCCGATATTCTATCGGAAACAACCATAACCAGCACATCGGTAGCCAATGTGTAAACATCACGAACCTTGCCATGGTATACGTTGGTTTGCTCAGGAAACGTGAAGCTCGAATTAACAACTGCCTTGTTCATAGCTATTTACTTGTTTTGAGTACTATTTTCTTCGGTTTTCTTAGTGAGCTTATCAAAAGCGTGCACAATGTACTTTACCAGCTTATGACGAATGATATCCCTTGAATCGAAATGCACAATCGCAAGTCCTGGTATGTCTTGAAGCAATTTAAGGGTAGGAACCAAGCCCGAGTCCTCCTTGCGGGGCAAGTCAATTTGGGTAATATCCCCAGTAACTATAAACTTTGCATTATTGCCCATTCGAGTAAGAAACATCTTCATCTGATTGATGCTGGTATTCTGCGCCTCATCGAGAATAACAAAGGCATTATCGAGGGTGCGGCCACGCATATATGCCAATGGGGCTATCTGTACCGTGCCCTCCTCCATATAGTCGTTAAGCTTACGGGCAGGTATCATATCGTTAAGCGCATCGTACAGGGGTTGTAGGTACGGATCGAGCTTCTCCTTCAAGTCGCCAGGTAAAAAGCCCAAGCGCTCACCAGCCTCCACAGCGGGGCGGGTTAGAATTATGCGCTTTACCTCCTTATTCTTCAATGCTCTAACTGCCAGGGCAATGGCGGTATACGTTTTTCCCGATCCAGCGGGGCCAATGGCAAAAAGCAAATCGTTATCACGATACCTATCGACCAGCATACGCTGATTAATTGTGCGCGCTTTTATTATTCTACCATTATTACCATATACCAATGCATCGCCGTAGTCCTCCTCAGCTTGGGAGATGGAGGCGTCGGTTTCGTTCAGAAAGTCCTTAACAATATCCTCGCTTATTCGATTATACCGACGAGAGAAGTCAATTATTTTGTTGATTTTATCCTCAAGTATTTGAATTTCCCTCTCCTCTCCCAGCACCTTCAGCTCATCGCCGCGAGCAATTATTTTGAGCTTAGGAAAATGTGAAGAGATTAAGTTAAAAATTGAGTTGTTCACTCCGTACAAGGCAAGTGGGTCGATTCCTTCGATTAGGATAAGTCGTTCGTTCATCAAGCGATGCTCCAAATAATTACATTAATTAATGTTGACAAAAGTAGTAAATTTCTCACAATTTAGGCTTGCCATTTTAGGACTAAGATACGGCATAGATACATATTCTTCGGAATATACCTTTACCATATATTCTTATCGGCTTGCTAATTCCTGCTACAGATGCCTAAATGTCATTCACTGTGAATTTTCCCTTTTGCTCAACTCCAAAAAAGGTATTTTGAACTTTAGAAATCGATAAACATAAAATGTCCTTTATCATTAGCTAAACTAATTATATCTTTAAATAATAATAGGATACTCAATGGGTTGCCTAAAATAATCACAATTAGCTATATAGTAGGTCGTTATGTATGATTTCGAGAAAACAAAAGATTTATCATTAGCTCAATAGGCTATATGTCGAAATAGATATAACATTGAGTATTTCATAAGTAATATTTAACCAACAAGCAAAAAACTGTTTATGATGAAAAGAAAAACTTTATTGTTACTTCTACTATCAACAATATGTATAGCGACTACTGCTGTTGGGCAAGTAACTGAGCCTGAAGCTACACTTAAAGTACAATCAACAGATACTATACCGGGTTGGAAAACGGGTGGTGTAGTTGGCTTTAATGTTGCTCAATCTGCACTTATTAATTGGGCCGCTGGTGGTGAAAATTCATTTGCAGTGAATGGTATCTTTAGCGTTTTTGCCAACTACAAGCAGGGTAAAACCACTTGGGACAACTCGTTAGATGTAGGCTATGGGCTGTTGAATCAAGGGGAAGGCTCCGATTACAAAAAAACTGATGACAAAATAGACCTTCTTTCGAAATTTGGTCGCGAGGCGTACAAAAATCTTTACTTTGCTGGGCTATTCAACTTCAAATCGCAAATGACAGCTGGTTACAACTACAGGGCCGATGGTACAAAGAATAGAATTTCTGATGCCTTTGCGCCGGCATATATCATTGCAGCTATCGGTATGGACTACAAACCATCGAGCTACCTAAGTATCTTTGCAGCCCCAGCTACAGGCAAAACTACCTTTGTCATTGACGACGAGCTATCGAATGCTGGTGCGTTTGGTGTAGATCCTGGTGAGAATAGTTTTAGTGAGTTTGGTGGTTACATGCGTTTCATCTTTACGAAAAATGATTTTGAGAGTGAATTCTTAAAAAATGTGTCCATCACCTCAAAGCTTGACCTATTCTCGAACTACCTAGAAAACCCACAGAATATTGTGGTAAACTGGGAAAACCTTATCGCCCTTAGAATCAATAAATTTCTAACGGTAAATATTAACACCCACCTGATTTATGATGATAAGATAAAAATTGCCAAGGAGGTTGATGGTGTTGAGGAGTCGTACCCTAGGGTTCAGTTTAAAGAGATTTTTGGCTTGGGCATATCGTTCAAGTTTTAGCAAGTGATTGTATCAATGAAAAAATCCAGCGCCTGACGCTGGATTTTTTCATTGCTCAGGTTCAAAAACCTTAGAACTTATACTCGTTCTCCTCAATTATCTTATCGGCTATTGCACGACGAGCCTTCATAACGTTTACACCCTCTACTCGGGTTAACGTTTTTATGGCTTTTACAAGCTTTTCAGCCTCTTCGGCATCGTCAATACTTGAGTAAATGGCATCCTTTGCATTCTTACGTAGCAAACTTGCTGTATCGTAAACAAAAACATCGAGCATATTACGGTAAATCTCATTTGCTCCCTGAATACCGTCTAGCTTTTCAATCCTTAGGGCCATCGATTCTGCCTCGTATAGCTCCATAATCATATTCGCCAGGTTATTCACCACCTCTTGCTCCTGCATATACTTCTTGCCAAGTGCCTGAGTGGAACTTTGAATAGTGAGCATTATGGCCTTTTTGAAGTTCTGCATATACCTCCGCTTCTGCTCAAAGTAACTTTCTCCAGCCTTTGCGCCATCGGTAATAGCATCAAGATTACTGTGGAGTTCTTCAGCCAATTCAAATAGGTTGTACTCCCCCTTCATGGCACGCTTGGTAGCCGTTTCAACCACTAGCAGGCGGTTAATCTCATTGGTTCCCTCAAAAATTCGGTTGATACGTGAGTCGCGGTATCCGCGTTCAATATTCATCTCGGCAGAATAACCCATACCTCCATGAATTTGAACTCCTTCGTCAACGATATAATCAAGCATTTCCGAACCCCAAACCTTGAGAATGGCATCCTCTACTGCATAATGGCTAATACCATCGATGGCAGCGCGGCCTTGGTCGCATCCTTCGGATTTGTACCTGTTGATCAAAATTTCAACATCCTTGCTAACCCTATAAATGGCCGATTCGTGAGCAAAGGTTTTTATGGCCATTTGAGCTAACTTGTGCTTAATCGCGCCAAAGCTAGAGATAAGCGCATTGAACTGCTTACGCTCGTTGGCGTAGCGAACAGCATCGGTGATGGTTTGCTTGGCTGCGCCAATCACGTTGGCACCCAACTTCATACGACCCATATGCAGAATGCTAAGGGCAATACGGAAACCCTCGCCGCGGGCACCAATCATATTCTCAACTGGTACCTTAACATCATTGTAATATATTTGAGTGGTTGACGAACCCTTAATTCCCATTTTATGCTCATCGGGGCCAATAACCACGCCCGGCCAATTGCTCTCAACTATGAATGCGCTAAGAATGCGGTCATTGTCTATCTTTGCAAAAACAACCTGCGTATCGGCAAAACCACCGTTGGTGATCCACATTTTTTGGCCGTTAAGGATGTAGTGCTTTCCATCCTCGCTAAGGGTCGCAGTTGTTTTCCCTGAGTTGGCATCGCTACCAGCACCGGGCTCAGTTAAGCAGTACGCACCAATGAGCTCGCCTGTGGCTAATCTGGACACATAGTTCTGGCGCTGCTCCTCGTTTCCGTAGTACATAATGGGCATAGTACCAATACCACAGTGGCACATATAAGCAACCGAGAAAGAGTAACCTGCTCCAGTTGTTTCGGCAACAAGCATTTGTGTCACAAAATCTTGTCCAAACCCATTGTATTCCTCAGGTACTGCAATACCCAACATACCCAGCTCACCCGCTTTATGCAGGATGCTCTTCATTAGGTCACGATTGCCCTGATCTATCTTATCAAGATTTGGAAAAACCTCGGCCTCCATAAAATCGCGACAGGTTTGCGCAATCATGCGTTGCTCCTCATTAAACTCCTCAGGGATAAATATATCCTTGGCATCAATATCTTTTACAAGAAATTCGCCGCTTTTCAGATTAACAGTTTCCATGTTTATTTGGTTATAGTTAGCTATATTGAAAATTAAGTTACAGGCCTAACGATATAGCAATTAGCTCAGCAATATCGTAGTTTTTGACCTCCTCCTCCTTATTCTTGTACTTGATGCCATCGGTCATCATGGTCATACAGAAGGGGCATGATGTGGCAATAATCTGGGGCTCGGTTTTTAGCGCATTCTCGGTGCGCTCAATAAACACCTCCTTATCGCCCTTCTCGGCCTCCTTAAACATTTGGCCACCGCCAGCACCACAGCAAAGCGCAAAGCTCTTATTTCTATCCATCTCAATTAGGTTAGTAGTAAGCGCCTTGAGGATACGACGAGGTTCATCGTAAATGCCGTTGGCACGCCCAAGGTAGCAAGGGTCATGAAAGGTAATGCGGTCGTTGGCAAACTTGCTGATATCGAGCTTTAGCGTGCCGTTGTCGATTAGCTTATCAAGAAACTCAACGTAGCTAATCACCTCGTAGTTACCACCCAGGTCGGGGTATTCATTCTTAAAGATATTGTAGCAGTGCGGGCAAATGGCGATAATTTTCTTCACCTCATACATCTTAAAAATTTCGATGTTTTGCATGGCCTGCATTTGGTAAAGCATCTCGTTACCTGCTCGGCGAGCAGGATCGCCTGTACAGCTCTCCTCCTTACCTAGCACAGCGTAGCTAATGTTTAGGTGGGTAAGAATTTTGGCAAAAGCTCGGGCTACCTTTTTGTACCTATCGTCGTATGCACCAGCGCAACCAACCCAAAAGAGGTACTCTGGCTTTTCGCCCTTGGCAAAAACCTCGGCCATTACAGGTACTTCAATTTTTACTATCTCCATATATCGTTTTAATATTTGTTAAGTCATTGCGAGCGTACTTTGCGAAACAATCTAAGCAGTTATTAAAAAAAGATTGCTTCATCTCATCAAGAAAAAATGATGAGATGAAGCAATGACGGTTATACCTTATTCATCTCCAGATCCTCTGCCCAAAGCAACCTATCGTCGGGCGAGTACTGCCATGGGGCACCATTGTTCTCGATATTGCTAAACATTGCTTTTAGCTCACCGGGCGCAGAGCCTTCCTCCATCACTAGGTATCGGCGCATATCCACAATAAGCTTAGGATGATCGATATTTATTGGACACTCCTGTGCACAAGCGTTACAGGTTGTACAAGCCCATAGCTCCTCTTCGCTAATGTAATCGCGAACAAGCGATTTTCCATCGCTGTACTCCTTACCCTGCTTTAGCAATCCATCGCGCTTCTCCTTCATCCTTGCCCTTAAATCCATCATCACCTTACGGGGCGATAGCTTTTTACCCGTAATATTGGCCGGGCAAACCTCGGTACACCTACCGCACTCTGTACAGGCCAACGCATCGAGGTAGTTTTTCCATGAGGCATCCTCGGCATCGAGCACACCAAAACGCTCCACTGGAGCATCAGCGGGTGCGGCAGCAAAGGCTGTTTCGGGATTCATCATGAGCTTCACCTCACGGGTAACGCTATCCATAGTGGGCAGCTTGCCCAGCGGCTCAAGGCGCGATAGGAAAACGTTGGGCACCGACATGAACACATGGAAGTGCTTGGAGTAAGGTAGAATATTGGCGAATACAAAGATTAGCAGGATGTGCGACCACCAGAATATTTCATGGAAAAGGTGCATTGACTCAACGCTAAGGCTACCAAATGCTAATGCAATATACTCGCTCACTGGGAATACGCCATGGATATGGGCATTAACTGCTGTACCATGGGCAACGTAAGCGGCATTCATACCCAGCAGCGAAACCATTAGTAAAAAGATGATGGTAAGCGCAACGTTGGCATCGATGTGCGAGATGTGCTTCATCTCAACCCCCTCGAAACGCTTTACGTGCATAAACAGCCTACGCGAAAGGAAAATAATTATTGCCACAGCTATAATTAGGGCAAAGATATCGCCAGTAGCCATAAGGAAGTTATAAAACCAGCCCATTACGTTGAGCGAGCGCTCAATGCCAAAAAGCCCGTCGATAACCATCTCGATGCTACCCACAAGAATCACCAGAAAGCCCCAGAATACAAGAGCATGAATAAAACCCACAATGGGTCTACGGAACATCTTGGCTTGGCCAAAGGCCACCCTCATCATAAGGCCAAAACGCTTACCAAAATCGCGAACAGGAAAAGCTGGCTGGGTAAGCTTAAATAGCCTAATGTAACGCCATGCGGTAAATGCAAACACACCAAGGGTGATGATTAGGGCAATGGCGAAGAGTAGTTGGTTAATCATACTATTAATTTATATTGAAAACTATATTGAATTTAGAATTCAGAATGTAAAATGTTGAATGTAAAAGGTAAAACAATGAATGATGAATTAAAAACTTTTAGGGTTACTTTTACTTAATGCTTTTGGCTTTGACAGTTTTGATACTTGTTGCAAAAATTGCAATAAGTTCATTACATTCATTCAAGCACTTTTGAACCTCCTCAATATTAGCAACTAATGGCTTTTTAATTATGATCTTCAGGCTAATGCTTGTTTCACGAAGCTCTTTTAAAATGATTCCCATTTTATGGATGAAGTCTTTAGTTGACTCTGCCGCTTGTGCTTCACCATAATTTAATGCAGGCGAAGTGCCGCTCCTAACGATTTGACCTGAAATATGGTTGACAGCAAATGTTCTTGGCAGCATTTCTGATACTTCGAGAACTCGAACAGCAAAAGAAATTAATCTTGCCTCCAAGTTGTATGTTCTTGAATTCTCAACCATAAATAGCTTATGCCAATACTGTATCCCGCTTACTCTAAGACTAAAGATAATCAGCAGGAAACTTAATCATTCTACATTCTACATTCAAAATTCATAATTTCATCTACTTCGCTTTGGCTTCCTTAACCGCCTCAATCAGCTTGGGAAGTACCTTGGCAGCATCGCCTACAATACCGTACTGAGCCGCCTCGAAAATGGGAGCATCCTTGTCGGTATTAATAGCAACAATGTATTTTGATGCGCTAACGCCAGCCAGATGCTGTGTGGCGCCAGAAATACCAATGGCAAAGTAAAGGTTAGGTGCAACAATTTTACCGGTTTGGCCGGTATGCTCCTCATGCGGACGCCATCCCTCGTCGGAAACAGGGCGCGAACAAGCGGTTGCTCCACCAAGTAGATCGGCTAGCTCCAGCAGAGGGGCCCAGTTATCGGCCGATTTCATTCCACGACCACCCGAAACAACAATCTCGGCATCGGTTAGCAGCAGCTTACCAGTTTGCTTCTGAACATCGTTAACCTGGGTTTTAACCATTGCACCATCGATGCTAACTGAACCCTCCTCTATGGTAGCCTCGTTTGTAGTTTCAGCTAAATCGAAAGAGTTCTGCATGAGGGTTAATATTTTAATCTCAGATTTTAGAACCACATTGGCAAATGCATTCCCAGAGTATACCCTTTTGTACACAACGAATGGCTCGGTACTAACGGGTAGCTTGCTAACGCCCGAACCGATGGCTGCTTTTAGCCTAACCGACAAGCGAGGGGCAATTGATTTACCCATATTGTTGTTGGCCACAACTATAACCTTGGCATCCTCTTTCTGAGCTATCTCGGCAATAGCAGCGGTGTATGCTTGGCTGTCGAGTATACTTAATGCATCATTCTTTAGGTTGATGATTTTTTTTGCACCATAACCTCCAAGCTTGGTAAGCTCGTCGTTGGCCACATTACCAATTGAAAGGGCTGTTGCAGTGGTGCCAAGCATTTCGGCAACCTTACTGGCGTATGAAACAAGCTCGAATGAGAGCTTCTTGAATTTTCCGTCCCAATTCTCAGTGAAAACTAGTACTGACATATCTTGTGATTTAATCGGATTAACAATAATATATTATATAACTTTTGCTTCATTCTGAAGCAACTCAACCAGCTGTGCGGGGTTATCTGCATCAACAAACACGCACTTAGCACGGGGTTGTGGTGGCTCAAAGCTTACCACCTCCGTCAATGCATCTACGGGAACGGGCTCAACAACCTTGATGGGTTTGGTACGGGCCTGCATAATGCCACGCATAGCGGCAATTCGAGGTTCTTTAGCAATTCCCTTTTGCACAACGGCAACAAATGGGGTTGGTACAGATACGCTCTCCTTACCACCGTCAATCTCACGGGTTATAACCGCCTGGCCATTCTCGAAGCTTAATCCCGATACGGCAGAAACAGAGGGGTACTGTAAAAACTCCGCGATCATGCTACCAACGGTTGAACCGTTAAAATCGCTCGATTCGATACCACAAAGTACAACATCATACTGCTCGGTTTTCACTACCTCGGCAATTTGAGCGGCTACCTGATAGGCATCAGAAGGCTCAAGGTTAACCCTAATGGCATCGTCGGCACCTATGGCTAACGCTTTACGAATGGTAGGCTCGGCAGTGGCAAGGCCAACGTGAACAACGGTTACGCTTTTAACTCCTGATGCGGCATTGTCTTTTAGCTCAAGGGCGCGAGTAAGCGCTAACTCATCCCATGGGTTTATAACCCATTGAACACCATTTGCGTCGAACTTGGTGTTATTGTCAGTAAATTTAACCTTAGTGGTTGTGTCGGGCACATTACTGATACAAACTAAAACTTTCATTGATAATCCTTTTTAGTTGGTAGTTAATTTCTAGATTAATTTAAACGAACAAACGGAATAAGTTATCAATCTTTCCTCATTGCTGAACTTATCCCGTAAATCGTACTAATTGCCAAATTTTATTGGCGTACAAATATAAGAAAAATGGGTAAAAGCAATAATTCCATAAATATTTATGCCCAAAAAACTCTACATTGAAAACACCATTTCCCTTTTAATCAACTAATTATACGCTTAGTCACTTGTTTAAAAAAGGATAATTCTAAATAAGGGTGGCTGATCAGCTCCTCGAAGAATATATCAGCCCAAAATCAACTACACCTTTTTACCTACCCAAGCTATGTTCAACAAGTTTAGTGTTTTCAGTCTATTGAACTTTTTAAAGTTGATATATGTTTATATTGTCAAAATTTGAAAAGTAGAAACTAAAATCATTTACCCATATGATAGCACTAATGAATCAACTTTTAGAGTCGCTTAGGCAACGAGTTATTGATAACCTAGCCACCATAAGAGCAAACGAGAAAGAGATAAGAAAAATTCTTGCTGAACCCCTCTCGAACCAACGCTCATACAATCTCACCAATAGACAATCGCTTAGTAAAAAGATATTAAGCGAGAATGCTGAAAACCTAAAGATTCAGAATTTGATTGTGGCCTTTATGAGAACCTATAAGGATATACCAGCGTATCCCCAGCTACTCGATTCGATAAACAGCTTCGAGAGTGGGCTGGCCACCAACAATAATAAGAGTGAGTACGATACGAAGAGCAGAAACAGTGAAATCGCTAAACTTCAAACGCCCAAACCCACAGAACCAGCCGCTGGGAATGAGAAAGAACAAAGTTCTAAGGTCTTTAATCATCCTGTTACTACTAACGAATTTACTGAGAAAGTGAAGCAATCGCTTTTTGAGATTACCGCAACAGGTAAATTAGCTTTTAACAAGACTCATCCCAAGTTTGGTGATCAAGACTTTTTCGACCAACTACTTGATTACCACACCCAACGTGAGGAATATGAGATTTGTGCTAAGCTGATGAAGACAAGACAATAAGCTAAAGTAAGTCCCTAAGCACAGTTACCAATCTAATTGTTTAGGTTGAAGTATCGGATGGTTTCCTTAAGCCTATTGGCAAAGGATTTAAGTTCCCCAGAGCTTGCAGCCATTTGTTGACTCGTTTCCGCATTCTGCTGAACAAACTGGTTAAGCTGCGGTATGGCGCTATTCACTTGGTCGGCCCCCGAAGATTGCTACATACTGGCGGAGGTTATCTCTTTAACAAGCCGAGCGGTCTCCTCAATATCAGGTATAAGAGTATCTAGCAGCTTTGCGGAACCCTCGGTAACGTCAACACTTTTTGATGCGAGGGACACTATCTCGTCAGCTGCAATCTTACTCCGCTCGGCTAGCTTGCGAACCTCGGCGGCCACAACCGCAAACCCTTTGCCGTGCTCACCAGCCCTTGCCGCCTCAACAGCGGCATTAAGCGTCAGAATATTATTGGTTTGGAAAGCAATATCGTTGATGATGTTGATCTTCTCGGCAATATTCCGAATGGAGACCAAACTCTCTCGGGATGCCGAGCCCACCTCCTTAACACCCCGCGAAACCTTGCTCGATATCTTATCGGTTCGTTGCGCATTTTCGGTGTTCTGCTGAATGTTAGCAGCCATCTCTTCCATTGATGAGGATACCTCCTCAACCGAAGAGGCCTCAGAAAGAGCATTCTCCGATAGCTTTTGCGATACAGTACTTAGCTGCTGACTTGAACTGGCGAGCTTCTCCACATAGCCTTCAATTTCACCCACAACCGTTGCCAAATTCTCTTTTATCTTTTGAGTAGCACAAACCAGCAGCCCTAGAAGACCTTGGGGTTAACGCACTGGGTATCTACATCAACACTTAAATTTCCTTCGGCTAGTTCATTCAGTTTCTCTACAGCCTTAGCTAATGGCCGTACCACCTTAATGGAACCATAGTAGAAGCAAACTACACTGAAAGCAATATTAACAATGGTGATAAGGATGTTTACAGGCGTGTTCCTATCAAAAAACTTATACTTTACCCCAATGGTAAACATCAAAAAGAGAAGGTTTATTAGCCAAACAATACCAACCTTTACAAATAAAAACTGTTTAGCAGGATTGCTGCAGCTGTACCGGCGGCAACAATGCTTATGAAGTTACTAACGAAAAAGGTCATAAATGGAATGATTTGTTAAACCCAGATTAGTCATTAGGAGTTCTGCGACCTAATGGCTTAGCTGGGTTTAATCCCCGATTTAGAAAAACTAAATTTGTAAGCATTTTTGATTGCAAATTTTTAGTTTTTCTTCATCGATATGTCATCATAACATTCAATTAATCTGTGTATTAACAGTATCGTTTTCTGATGGCGGTCACTAGAAAAAAAACGCTAATGACAAATTTGGGTTAAATGATAGTTAGTGGATATTATGCTTTCCTTATGAAAGCTATTGGGAAATAAAAATAAATGAATACTCAATGTGTTGCCTAAAATATTCATAATTAACTATATAATAGGTTGTTATGTGAGATTTTGAGAAAACAACAGATTAATCATTAGATCAATAGGTTATATGCCAAAATAGGTATAACATTGAGTATTCATAAAAAGAAATTCTACAAGGGCAAAATCACTTTTAGGATAATTTTAAAACGCTATTTAGCTGTGGCTTCCAGAGCTCACAAAAACGAATTCAATCATCGTGAGCTAAATTGGCTACCGTCTCTATAAGCTGGGCAATTTCGGTTGAGCTCAGGTAGATGTTATCCTTAAACTTGCGATACCTTTCGGTGGTATTGGCTTCCTCCTCAACAAAAAGCCTAAAGGCATAAAGCCCCTCTCCTAACCCTTTACTAATTGTTATTCGATCGATTTTATGCTCTAGGTTGCGCTTAAAGGAATTGCTAAACACGTAGCCAACCCCATTGCCAATGATTTGAATAAAGCTCTTCCTATTATAATCGACTATATGGGCCAGTTCATGCCCAATCACCCCAACGCGTGCTTCAAAGGGCACATTCTTAAGCAATGGCGCTTTACGGCGATTTTTGGTTTCGTTAATAAGGATAGAGTAGCGTCGGTTCTCTCGCTTTCGGAATATGCTGCCTACAGTGGGCATTGCTGCCATTGTGGTAGAGATATTACGTGCCTTAAAGTTGATGTGAATTTCTTCGAGGCTTGGATAGTACATGAGGGCAGCTAGAATTGCATGTTCATAATCGGGCTCAATATCCTTGTTGGTTAGCAACACGTTTCGTAGCGAGTCCTTGTGATTTTCAATCCATTCGGGGGTTGGAATAGGGTCGAACTGACCAAAAAGACTTGTTGATATAGATATGAAAAAAGCTATTAGTAAGTTGTATCTTCTCCTTATCCTCATTCGTATACCCTTACATTTTATGAATGGATTTGTAATAATTGGCAAACTCCGGCGGAATGCTTGGCTCATCGTTAAATAGTCCAAAAACCGTAGCACCACTCCCCGACATACCTGTGTATACGGCGCCTAGCTGGTAAAGTTTGTCCTTTATTTCACTTATCACCGGATATTGAGGAAATACAATATCTTCAAAATCATTGGCAATAAGTTCTTTCCATGTATCTGGGCTATGCCTCACCAGCTCATTTAAATCGAATGGAGTAGAACGAGGCGTACACTTTGCGTATGCCCTACCCGTGTTTACGTGTACCCCTGGGTTAACTAGCATAAGGTATCCATTAAGCTTAATATCGATGGGCTCAAGAACTTCGCCTCTCCCTGTCCCTAGGCAAGGGATATTCTTCAGAAAGAATGGGCAATCGCTTCCCAGCTCAAGGGCAAGACTTTCTAATTCCGATAATGGCAATGGCTCTTTAGCCAAATCGTTACACATCTTGAGGGCAAATGCACCATCGGCTGAACCACCGCCCAGTCCTGCACCCATTGGTATCTGCTTGTGAAGATGCATTACAACCTTTGGCAACGTTGTGTGCTTTCTCAACAAATGGTAGGCCTTTACGCATAGATTATCCTGAGGATTGCCATCAACCACCAAACCCGATTGGCTGAAAACGATGGGTTCATGGTTATGTTCGGCAGGAATTATCTCTAAAATATCACACAGAGTGAAAATGGGATAGAATATGGTTTCAATAGCGTGAAATCCATCCTGTCGTTTTTCGGTAATATACAGGCCTAGGTTAATCTTGGCGTTGGGAAAGGCTATCATTCGCTTGGCTTTTGCACAAAGATAGTAAGGAAAATGCGGTAATCAAACTCGTTAGATCATTGGATAAAGTTAGGCTAGCAATGCAGCCCCAACAATACCTGCATTGTTGAGCAAGGTAGCTGCTTCAACACGGCATTTTGTTTTTAGATACATCTCGAACTTATCGAGCTTCTTACTGGTTCCTCCACCAAGAATAATAAGCTCGGGGTAGAAGAGCTGTTCGAGGTAGATTAAATACTTATTAAAACGTTTCCCCCAGGTAATCCAATCCAGCTCCTCGCGTTTACGGGCAGCGTCAGAGGTGAAAAGCTCACCCTTTTTACCATTCTTCATGTATATATGACCTAACTCCGAATTAGGAATTAGGCTACCCTTACTAAAAATGGCCGATCCTATTCCTGTTCCTATGGTCAAAAATATGGCCAATCCCTGGAAATCTTTTGCTGCGCCAAATTTTAGTTCGGCATAACCAGCCACATCGGCATCGTTCCGTACGTTCACTTTACACCCGGTAGCTTCCCTAAGTAGCTTGTTCACATTTAGGCCAATAAACTTCTTGTCGATATTTGCTGCAGTTTTCACAATCCCATTCTGAACAACGGCAGGAAAACCAAAACCTATTTTTCCTTTCCATTGGAAATGGGAAACTAGCTGACGAACGGTTTCGACAGTTTCGTCAACCGAAGCGGGTTGCGAAGTGGGTATCCTGTGCCTTTCGGTCGTAAATTCGCCCGTGATAGTATTTACTACGGCCCCCTTTATTGCTGAGCCTCCAATATCAATTCCGAGCACCTCCATACTTGTAGCTTTTTAGTTGTCATTAGAGTTCTTGTCGTGCTTTACTCCTTGCACCACAACAACCAGCTCGCCCTTAACGCCTTTGGCCTCAAAATGAGCGATAAGCTCGCTGAGGCTGCCCCTTACGGTTTCCTCATGGAGTTTACTAATTTCGCGCGATACGCTTGCAACCCGATCCTCGTTTAGGATGGTTAACAGTTGCTGCAAAAGCTTTACTAAGCGGAAAGGCGATTCGTAAAACACTAGGGTGCGTGGCTCATCTCGTAATGCCTCGATACGTTTGTTTCGGCCCTTCTTTTGCGGCAAAAATCCCTCGAAAACAAACCGATCGCAGGGTATACCACTGTTTACCAATGCCGGAACAAATGCTGTTGCACCTGGGAGACATTCCACCTCAACCCCTTTCTCGATACAGGTACGGATCAGCAGAAAACCAGGATCGGAAATACCCGGTGTACCAGCATCGGAGATTAGCGATATGGACTGACCCGATGCGATACGCTCGGCAATTTGCACCACCGTACGGTGCTCGTTAAACTTATGGTGCGACCATAGCGGGGCCTTAATGTCAAAATGTTTAAGCAGCACGCTGCTAGTACGTGTATCCTCACTAAGGATTATATCCGATTGCTGAAGCACCTTTATGGCCCGCAGGGTCATGTCATCGAGGTTCCCAATGGGCGTAGGTACTATGTAAAGTTTGCTAGTCATGGAGCAGCTTTCTACGGACCAAATCGATAAGCTGATTGGCAGCCTCGTTACTCTCGTCCCATGAAAAATTCTCCTGAATGTAGATAAGGGCGTCGTTGATATTGGTATAGCTGTTGAGCTGCTTTATCGAATTGGCGTAAAGCTCGGCATTGCCGTTGAAAAGCTCTTTGGTAAAAAGGAACTTATCGTTTATACCAATGGCTTTGGTGAGATCAGAAATGGGTTTATTCTTTAAATGCGAGGCCATATCCTTTTTCCCCGAACCAAGTATTTCATTTCGGAACTTTTTCTTCCCTTGGAACTTCTCACCCAATATGGTTGATATAGTATCACTCCTGCCATTGCCATTGCCATGCCCTTCAAAATTGCCTTCTTGCTCAGGTTCCTCTTCAGATGAGGTAAGTACAGTATCCTCCTTATCAAAAACCACTTCTCGTTCCTCAGGCTCTATATCGATATTTAGGTTTGGTTCTTCCTCAAGGGCAAAATCGTCTTTTAAATCTTCATTGGTTTGAGGTTGAGATTCCTGCGCAACGCTTTCCTTTTCGCAATTGCTTGGATTGGGTGTTGTTTCCTCCTTTGCTGAAACCATGCTGCTAGCAGGTTCTTTATCTGAAGTCAATTCGCTAGCTCTAACTTTTTGTTCTTCTGGTGCTTGTGGGTTATCTGCCGCACTTACCATTTGCTCTTCGACAGGTTTTGTGGCTGCTAAAGGAGCCTTATCAAAAAGGATAACCTCATAGCTAGCCCGTAGTTTCTCCAACAGTATATCACGTTCAATAGGCGAAAGCGATCCACGCTCAACGCCTATCTTTAAAAGCTCTTGAGCTTCGATTATGCGCTCAAGCACTAATTTAAAATTGTTCTTATTACCCATAGCTCAAAATATTCTGCCTACAAAATTAAGAATTTGCTTACTTTTGTAAAACTAACGAGATTATTTCGATTTATTACTATGCTTTTTATTGAAAATTCCATAGGCAACGCTAACCGTAAGGGTTGGATTGAAGTTGTTTGCGGCTCAATGTTCTCGGGAAAAACCGAGGAACTTATTCGCAGGCTAAAACGTGCAAAATTTGCCAAACAAAGGGTGGAGATATTTAAGCCCCAAATAGATACTCGGTACTCCGAGGATGAGGTGGTTTCGCACGATGCCAACTCCATACGCTCAACTCCTGTCACGTCTTCGGGAAACATTCTGCTCCTGGTTTCGGATATTGATGTAGTTGGCATTGACGAGGCTCAATTCTTCGACAACAATCTTGTTGATGTTTGCAACAAGCTAGCCGATCAAGGGATTAGAGTAATTGTGGCCGGACTGGATATGGACTTCAAAGGCAAACCCTTTGGCCCTATCCCTCAAATAATGGCATGTGCGGAGTATGTAACTAAGGTGCATGCCATTTGTGTGAAATGTGGCGCTTTGGCCCAAAATTCACACCGCCTATCTGATACTGACAAGCTTGTTGTGCTTGGCGAAACTGATGTTTATGAACCTCTTTGCCGGTCGTGCTTCAACAAGGCAACAAGTAAGAAGTAAGCCGAGGCTGTAAACTCAACCTCGATTTTAAAAAGTTATCAAGTTATACTCTGCAAAAGCAATCATTCTGTAGGCTACAGAGCTACTTTGTAGCCTCTTTTACGCTCGAAAAAGCAAAAGGTAGCAGGAACTTAGCATCTTCAAGAACAATTACTTTTCTCTCGCCAACCATGACTATGGTGTAAGGCCTTCCCCCTAAGTTTTGGGTTTCAATCATTACCTGTCTGCAAGCACCACAGGGCGATACTGGCTCGATAATGGGAGTTCCTTTAAAGCTTGCTGCTACGGCCATGGCCTTTACAGCAACTCCCGGAAACTGTGAACCGGCATAAAAGAGTGCGACACGCTCGGCACACAATCCCGACGGGTAAGCGCCATTCTCCTGATTGCTCCCCAAAACAATCTCGTTATTATCGAGTAGTACAGCAGCGCCTACAGCGAACTCAGAATATGGTGAATAGCTTGTTGTCAGGGCCTTTTTAGCTTTATTGGCAAGATCTCTCAACTCTGGAGGCAAATCATCAACCCGGTCGAACTCCTTATACTGGAATGATAACTCTTTACTTTTAGCCATTGTAATGCATTTAAATTTGCGATGATTCAAAATTTTGAATCCCTCAAAGATACAAAAAAGCTGATATTTATATATAATCGTATTCTCAATGCAATTGGTTACAGGTACAACATAACCTTTTGAATAGTCGTAGATTTAAGCGCAAAACACAATGCATCAGAAGGCACACCTACTGACCCCTGAATATCAAATTGTTGAGCAGGTTTACTAACCAACTTCTATATCCTTATGCCCAATATAACCAACATTTAAAAAATGCAAAATCCAAGGTAAACTGAACTTGAGATACTATATTTACCAAAATATTTTGATTGTATGAGGGTGAAAAATGTTCTTTTTACAACATATATCCTTTGCATTGCCATAGCTACGGCCTATGCGCAAACAACAAGGCAGGAATACATTCAGCAGTACCAGAAAATGGCCATCGGCCAAATGGAGAAGTACGGAGTGCCTGCCAGCATTATACTTGCTCAAGGTTTACTGGAGAGTGGTGCAGGAAACAGCACTTTGGCTGTAAAAGCTAATAACCACTTTGGCATTAAATGCCATAGCTCATGGACTGGCCCTCGAATTTACCATGACGATGATGCCAAGGGCGAATGCTTCAGAAAGTACAGAAGTCCCGAAAAATCATATCAAGACCATTCTGAGTTCCTTAGAGGGGCACGTCGGTACGCTTTTCTTTTCGATTTAGAACCTACCGACTATAAGGCATGGGCTCATGGCCTTCGAAAAGCAGGCTATGCAACCGACCCAAACTACCCCACGAAGCTGATTCAAATTATTGAGGAAGAGAAGCTATACATGCTTGACCAGGGTGTTGATATAAAAATTGAGTCGCCCACTTTGGGAATGGGCGAGCTGCTTGACCCAGCCAGCTATAGCATTGATATCCACAACCAACGGAAAATCTATCTCCGCAACAGAATAAAGTATATTATTGTGAAGGAGAAAGATACATACCAAAGTATCACCAATGAAATGGAATTGATGCCATGGCAACTGGCTAAATACAATGATATTGATAGAGACTCTAAGCTGACCGAAGGACAGGAACTTTACATCCAACCCAAGCGACGTAGTGCAGAACCCAACCATCCTCTGCATGTGGTTGAGGAGGGCGAAACCATGCACGACATCTCCCAAATGTATGGTATTCGGCTAAAATCGTTGTACTTTAGGAATAGGGTCGATGAAAGCTATGAACCTGAGGTAGGAGAAAAGGTATTCCTTAGGGGGCGTAAACCAAAACTTTAAAGTAAAGGAATATGACTATCCGTTTCGGCACCAAAACACCGAATCGTCATTGCGAATCCGCCAGCCGGCGGATGAAGCAATCTTTATTTCACTGAATACGAATAGATTGCTTCGTCATAAAAAACACTCCCTGCCTGCCGCCTGCCCATAGCCGTCAAGCTAAGCAATTTTCAATACCCTCGTAGAGCCTGCCTGGCTGGCAGACAGGGGTTGATAGCGATTGGGTTTAAATTGCAAAACCTAAAGCACCCCTGCCTTACTGCCGAAGGCAGGCAGGCCGTAGGGCGTGCAATAGATATTA
>Ga0334893_1000843_pt1 | contig 34944 bp, 25 predicted proteins | sample GraSluR3_MG_5_FD_207218 | JGI IMG/M metagenome (GOLD analysis project Ga0334893, IMG submission 207218) | Sludge microbial communities from methane-producing bioreactor in Wageningen University, Netherlands - Granular Sludge_09_05-R3 | ecosystem: Engineered > Bioreactor > Anaerobic >...
AAGAGACGATAAAAATTTATACTTTCATTCAGCTATGGATGGTAGAAAAGTTCATGCCCTAGCCCATAATCAAAAAGTCAGCCTAGCCTTTGTAGGGGAAGTAAATGTACCAGATAACTATACTAAAGCTCAACTAGATGAGATGGCAATAGATGAATCAAAAGCTGCAACTTTTATAAGTAGCGTATTTACTACAGAGTTTGAATCAGCGATAGCTTCAGGGACAGTAGAAAAATTAGAAAATGAAGCTGAAAAAATTCATGCAATGAAGCTCATATGTCAAAAATATACCCCTGATAAAATGGTATATTTTGATATTGCAATAAAAGCAGGATTAGGAAGAACAAACGTCTACAAAATAACAATAGAAAGCATTACAGGAAAGAGAAAAAAGTATGATTCCAAAGGGATAGAAATGAAATTTGGAAGAATGGAATAAATATAAAATTTGGTATATATTAATATAGCGAGAATAACCAGTTAAAGGAGTGAAATGTTTGAGGACACTAAAAATTGGCAAGAAATACAGACATTTTAAAGGTAACGAATATCTAGTAATGCATATAGCAAAGCATTCAGAGACCTTAGAAGAGCTAGTAGTTTATCAGGCTCTATATGGAGAAATGGGAGTATGGGTTAGACCTCTTGATATGTTTCTAGAGCAGGTGGAAGTAAATGGGCAGATGGTAAATAGATTTGAGGAGATATAAAAATCATTTATATATTTTTAAATAAAGAAAGCAGATTAATATAGTTTTGTATTAGTCTGTTTTTTTATTTTTTGACAATTCAAAAATGTATATTTATAAATTATGTTTTTCGAGTTATCATTTAGATAAACATAATTATAAAATTTTTTAAATAAATTTATTCAGATGATATATTTTAGGGGGCTAATATGTCTAGAATTGCAAATGCATTAAATATGTATTTTTATTTGAGTGTAAAAGGTAAAGCAACTATATGTCAGTTAGCAGATTATTTAGAAGTAAGCGAGAGAATGGTTAAAAAATATAAAGATGATTTAGAACAGGCAGGAGTATATATAGGAGCTATTCGGGGAAGAAATGGATATTACTTCATTGAACAAACTAAGACTTTTGACAATATTGGGCTTAGTGAATCTGATATTATAGCGCTGAAAATGGCAAGAGAAACAATAACTAGTGGAAATTTCCATTATAGTAGAGGATTTGAGAAGTTAGCATATAAATTGCTCGAGATAAACAAATCAAAGGAAGTAGTTTATTTTAATAAAATGATGGTTGAATCAGATGAAGTTATAAATAGAGAAAAAGACATATGGAAGGTAGTAAACGAAGCAATAATAGATAAACATAAGTTGAAAATAAAATATAAATCACTCAAAAAAGCAGGTATTTCTTTAAGCGAAAGAACAGTACATCCATATGGGGTATTTGATTATAAAGGAGCATCTTATGTATATGGATATTGTGAAAAAGCTAAAGCTATAAGATTTTTTAAATTATCAAGAGTAGATAGTTATAACAAAACTGAAGATTCATTTGAACCAGATAATAAATTTGATTTTCAAAACTTAATGCAGACTTCATTTGGAATCTATAATGACGAGGCAAAGAAAGTAATTTTAAAAATATATTATCCTATGAGCGAAATAGTTAAAGAAAAAGAAATCACAAAAAATCAAGAAATAATTGAGATAGATGAAAAGACAATATTGTTCACTGCGACCATGAAAGGTTATGAAGAATATAGAACTTGGATACTAGGAATGGGTGAGTGTGCAGAAGTAATAGAGCCGCTAGAGTTAAAAGCAGATATATTAAATCAAATACAAAGTATGATGAATCTTTATAAATAAATAATTAAAACATACGTTATAGTACCTGTTTTGTTTGTTATTATTGATTTGTGGAGGTGATAGCATTGGTTAAGAAAGAAGAAAAAATTTTTGTTGCTCACTATAGAGAATATGACTCAACTATTCAGACGGTCCAAGAGCATATGTATGGAACAGCAAAACTATCTCGTAAATTTGCAGAGAAGATTGGGCTAGCAGATATTGGGGAACTTATTGGATTGTTACATGATTTAGGAAAGGCAACCGATTTATTTAATAATTATATAAAATCTAGAGTTGGATTGCTAAAAGAAAGTGATAAAGACTATATAAAAGAAGGGGAGCTTCGTGTTGACCATTCTACAGCTGGAGCACAGTATGTATATGAAAAATCTAACTTATCTGATGCTAGATTAAAATCAATTCTTGCTTTAGTTATAAGATCTCATCATGGAGGACTTTTAGATGTAATTTCTCCAGATGGAGAAACACCTCTATACGATAAACTTTCAAAGGATATAAATCTTACTAGGTTAGAAGAAGCTATTGAGAGTTGTCCTAAAGAAATTATGGATAGAATAATTGAGCTTTTAAATAGTGATATTGAAAATGATTTTAAAGTTATTTTAGATAAAACAAATAAGTTTAATGATGATTTAATATCAGATGAAGATCTCAAAAAAGCGAATGATAGAAATCTAGAGTTTTATCAACATACTACTAGAATGTTTAGTTTAGGAATGGTAGTGAAATATCTTTTTAGTTGTTTAATTGATGCAGACAGGCAAGATACAGCAGATTTTGATATTCCTATTCAAAAAAGAATTAGGCAAAATGGAAAGTATATTGAGTGGAACGTTCTAATAGATAGATTGGAAGAAAAGCTAGCTTCTTTTAAGCCACAAAACCATATAGATGATATAAGAACCGATATTGCGGGTAGATGTCTACAAGTAGCAACACAAAGCAACAATATATTTCAATTAACTGTGCCAACAGGCGGAGGGAAAACGCTTTCTAGTTTGAGATTTGCTCTTAGACATGCAGAATTTAACAACATGGATAGAGTGATTTATGTAGTTCCATTTACGACTATAATTGACCAAAATGCAGATGTTGTTAGAAACATTTTAGAGTTAGAATCTGAAAGAGGAAGTATAGTTTTAGAACATCATTCAAATCTAACAAAGGAAGATGAAGTATATAAGGGGAATACATCTCAGACAAAGCTACTATCTGAAAATTGGGATTGCCCTATTGTTTTTACAACAATGGTTCAGTTATTAGAAAGCTTATTTAATGGAGGGACTAGAAATATAAGAAGATTACATCAACTAGCTAATTCAGTAATTATATTTGATGAAATTCAGACACTAGATGTAAAGATGGTCTATATGTTTAACACTGCAATGAAATTTTTAGTAGAGTTCTGTAATTCATCAGTAGTTTTATGTACAGCAACCCAGCCCCTTCTTGATAATATCAATCCATTTGTTCATAGTCTAAATATATCTGATAATCAACGGATAATCTTAAATCCAGATTTGCTCCACAAGAGCTTATCTAGAGTAGATTTAAAAGATATCACTAAAGAAGAAGGATGGACATTGCAGCAAGTAGCAGAACTAGCTACAAATCAATTAAACAGTGGGAAAAGTGTTCTAGTAATTGTTAATACAAAAAAATCAGCTAAAGAGATTTATGAAGAATTAGAAGAAAGTGATTGTAATTGTTACCATCTTAGTACTGATATGTGTCCAGTACATAGGACAAACACATTAGATAAAATGATAGGCGAACTAAAAAATTCTAAGATAAATACAGTAAAACCAGTGATATGCGTGAGTACGGCATTAATTGAAGCAGGAGTAGATGTAGATTTTGATGTAGTAATAAGGTTTACAGCTGGACTGGATTCAATAGTACAGGCAGCAGGAAGATGTAATAGAAATGGAAAACTAAAAGGAAAAGGGATAACATATATTGTAAATCCTCAAGATGAAAATCTTAAAATGCTCAAGGATATACTTAAGGGAAAAGAAATTACGGAGAGAGTTTTAAGGGAGTATAAAACAAATCCAGAATTATATGGATATGATTTACTTAGTCCAATGGCTCTTCGTCAATACTATAGCTATTATTTTTATTCTAGGAATGATGAAATGGATTATAAAACAAAGCTGAGAGATTATGATATAGAAGAATCCTTATTTTCATTACTCTCATCTAATAAAAAATCAATTTTGACATCACAAGCAAAATCAAAATTAACTAAAGAGGTGTCATTACCTTTTGCATTCAAAACAGCAGGAAATAATTTTAAGGCAATAGATTCATATACACAAGGGGTAATCGTTCCATATGGAGAAAAAGGAAGAGATTTAGTTAATAAGCTGTGTGAGGCAGAAGATATCAGGCAGATATATCCACTTCTAAGGGAAGCTCAAAGATATTCAGTTAATTTATTTAAACATAGAATGGATAAATTATTTGAGAGTAAAGTTATTCGAGAAATACAAGAGGGTTATGGAATATATTATTTAGCATATGACGAACATTATAATAAAAATTTTGGTCTTGTTGATGAAGTAGAAATCATAGATTCTATGATTTTATAAAGGGGGAGAATATGAGAAATCAAATTGAATTTAAGCTTTATGGAAAGTATGCTTTGTTTAGCGATCCAGTAACTAGAGTAGGAGGAGAAAAATTTTCATATCAGATTCCTACATATCAGGCACTAAAAGGAATTTGCGAATCAATATACTGGAAGCCCACATTTAGATGGGTAATAGATGAAATTAGAGTATTGAATCCTATTAGGACAGAAAATAAGGGAATAAGACCAATAAACTATCACGATAGTAAAAATACTCTTTCATTTTACACTTATTTATATGATGTGGAGTATGAAGTAAGAGCTCATTTTGAATGGAATGAAAATAGACCAGATTTAGAGCAAGATAGAAATGAAAATAAACATTATTTTGTTGCAAAAAGAATGCTTGAAAGAGGAGGTAGAAGAGATATCTTCTTAGGAACTAGAGAGTGTCAAGCTTATGTAGAACCTGTGAAATATGGAGATACAACTGGATTTTATGATACTTATGGTGATTTGCAGTTTGATAATATGTTCTTTGGATTTGATTATCCAAGTGATACAGGAAAAGAAGAGTTTGGGGCGTATTTTTGGAGACCATTAATGGTTAATGGGATTATTGAATTTCCAACATCGACAACAAATATGCATTATAAATTTATTAAGAAAATGAGTTTTGAAAAGTTAGAAACATTAGGGCTAGAAGAGAAAGGCTTACTAGACGGGTATGAGGAAGGGGTGAGCATATGAGCTGGATGACTCGTCTTTATGAAACATATGAAAGCAATGAGAGTCAAATTGGGGTGCGCTCTGATGGTGAAAAAGCAGTCTTGTTGCCTATAGCACATGTAGAAGTTTCATCTCATATAGAGCTAATAATAGACAAAGATGGAAATTTATTATCTGCAAATTTATTAACATCAGATGAACCTAAAATTATTATACCTTGTAGTGAAGAATCAGCAGGAAGATCAGGAAGTAAACCAAAGAATCATCCTTTATCTGATAAACTACAATATCTTGCTGGCGACTATCAAATATATGGTGGTAGTAAGTGGTTTGGATATAGTGATTATAAAAAAGATTTATTAAAGTGGTCAGAATCTGAATTTTCGAATGATAAAATTAAGGCAGTTTATAAATTTATAAATAAAGGAACATTAATAAAAGAACTGGTTCAAAAATCAATATTTTCATTAGATGATGAAGGGAAGTTAGAAGCTAAGTGGGACAAAGAAAAATATCCAAAAGCCCCCCAAATTGCTCAAGAAGATGTGGTTATAAGATGGAGAGTAGAAATACGTAATGATATTGAACCAAGATTATGGATGGATAAAAAAATATTTAAATCATGGATAGATTATAATTTGAGCAATATGTCTGAATACGGGTATTGTAATGTTTTAAATAAAGAAGATAATCTTATATCAAATCATCCTAAAAGTATATATTCTAGATGTGCAAATGCGAGGTTGATTAGTTCAAATGATGATAGAGGATTTACCTACAGAGGAAGATTTGAAAAAGCATCTCAAGCACATGGAGTAAGCTATGAAGTATCACAAAAAGCTCATAATGCTCTTAAATGGCTAATTAATAAGCAAGGATATGCAAAAGATAGAAAAGTTATTCTCACTTGGGGAGTGAAAAATACTGATATCCCAAGTGGGCAAGAATCAAGTAGCGATTTCTTAGGCCTTGATTTAATTGAAGCTATGGATGCAGAAGGTTATACTGGAGAGCAAATGGCTCAGGCCCTTAGGAATAAAATAAGAGGATACAAAAGTAAAATTGACAAAGACGATAAGATAATAATAATGAACTTAGAATCTGCGACAGATGGTAGATTTTCAATCATATATTATCAAGAGTTAATGCCTTATGAATTTATTGATAGACTTGAAAATTGGCATACTACCTGCATGTGGGAATTTGAATATAAAAACAGAAAATACATTGGAGCCCCTGCACCTATGGAAATAGCTAAAGCTATTTATGGAGATAATGATTCACTAGACTTAAAAGCAAAGCTTAGAGTTGTAGACAGACTTCTTTCATGTATAGCTGATCAATATAAGATACCTATAGATATAGTGAACTCAGCCATTAATAAAACAATAAGAAGAATATCTTATGATAGTGATATACATGATCCTAAAAAGAGACATGAGTTTAATAAAATGTTAAGTATATCTTGTGCGTTATTTAATAAATATAGTAAAGATTACAAAAAGGGGGAATATAATGTGGCATTAGAAAAAGACAGGAAAACAAGAGATTATCTTTATGGAAGGTTGTTAGCAGTAGCTCAGAGCATAGAAAGCTATGCACTTTATGAAACTGGAGAATCTAGGATGACTAATGCAGACAGGCTAATGCATAGGTTTTCAGAGCATCCGTTTAGTACATGGAAGACTATAGAGCTTAGTCTAAAACCATATATTGAAAGATTAGGTTCTAAAGTGATTTCAAAAACAAAAATACTTGATGAGATAATGTGTCTTTTTGAAGCAGAAGATTTTATAAAAGATACAAAACTATCTGGTGAATTTTTGCTAGGATATCATTGTCAAAGACAAGATTTTTTTAAAAACAAAGATACAAAGGTTAATGAAGTAGTTCAAAATATATAATAATTGGAGGGAATAGTTATGATAAGTAATAAATATGATTTTGTAGTATTGTTTAGCGTGAAGAATGCAAATCCAAATGGAGACCCACTAAATGGAAATAGACCAAGAATCAATCATGATGGAATTGGAGAAGTTTCAGATGTATGCTTAAAAAGAAAAATCAGAAATCGAATGATGCAGCTAGGTCATGATGTATTAATTCAATCTGATGATAATAAAGTTGATGAATATAAAAGTATAAAAGAAAGAATAGACAATACTCTAGATAAAAATATTTTAAAAGACAAGGTTAAATTTTCTGAGCAAGCAAATAAAACATGGTTAGATGTTAGAACTTTTGGGCAAGTATTTGCATTTAAAGGAGATGATATGTCAGTAGGAGTAAGAGGGCCAGTATCAATTCACAGTGCATTTAGCATTGATCCCATTAATATAACAAGTATTCAGATTACCAAAAGTGTAAATAGTACTGGTGACGGCAAAAAGAAGAGCTCTGATACTATGGGAATGAAACATAGGGTAGATTTTGGATTATATAAATTTGCGGGAAGTATTAATCCACAGCTGGCATCTAAAACTGGATTCTCGGATGAAGATGTCGAAGTGATAAAAAAATCTTTAGTTGAACTTTTCGAAAACGATGCTTCTTCTGCTAGGCCTGATGGAAGTATGGAAGTTATTAATTTATATTGGTGGAAACACAACAATCAAACAGGACAGTATTCTTCAGCTAAAGTGCATAATAGTTTAAAAGTATATAAAAAAAATGAAGATGTTGAGGCTAAAGATGTACACGATTATATTATTGAATTAAATGAAATTGAAGGATTAGACTGTAATGTGATTGAAGGTAAATAATTATGAGCTATAATGATGATGAACTTCTTATGATTTCTGGTATTCAGCATTATCATTATTGTAAAAGGCAGTGGTATTTAATTCATGCAGAACAACAGTGGAGTGAAAATTTATATACTACAAAAGGAAATATTTTACATGAAAAAGTAGATGATCCTTTTGTAGTAGAAACTAGGGGGAATAAATTTATAAGCAGGAGTCTTCCTCTAGTATCATATAGACTTGGATTTTATGGAGTATCTGATGCAGTAGAGTTTATACTATCTGACAATGGATGCTATATAAAATCGAAAAATAATAAGTACGATGTAACTCCAGTAGAATATAAAGCAGGAAAACCAAAGTCAGATGATTGTGATAAAGTTCAGTTATGCCTACAAGCACTTTGCCTTGAAGAAATGCTTGATGTGAATATTGAACAAGGGTATTTATATTACGGCAAAACTAGACATAGAGAAAAAGTACATTTTACTCGTGAACTTAGAGAAAACGTAGCAGCGCTCAGTAATACGATGCATAGTATAATAAAAGATGAAATTACAGTTTTCCCAGAACATGGAAAAAAATGTGATAGATGTTCCTTAAAAAATCTATGTATTCCTAAAATTAAAATTACTTATTCATCTGTAAATAGATATATCAAGTCGAAATTAATTGACAAGGAGGGAATAGATGCGTAAATTACTAAATACTATTTATGTAACTCTTCCAGAAGTATATATATCTAAAAAAGGAGAAACTATAATTTTTAAACAAAAAAGTAATATATTAATGCAGCTTCCTATACACAATATAGAATCAATTGTAATCTTTGGACCTTCATTGATTACTCCAGACATTATAAATATGTGCGCTGAAAGAAATGTTCATATATCATTTATATCCGTAGTAGGAAAATTTATGGTGAAGCTTCAAAATCCTATTCATGGAAATGTTAAACTTAGAAGAGCACAATATAAAATAGCAGATAATTCTTTAGAAGCTTTATCAATAGGAAAAAATTTTTGTTTAGGAAAAATTTTTAATTCAAGAATTGTATTACAAAGATTGAGACGTGATCATCAGGAAAAAATAGATTTAGAAAGAATAGATAGAAGTATTGACTTACTTGCAAATTCTTTAAAACAGTTGGACTCTATTAATGATTTATATCAATTATTGGGATTGGAAGGAGATGCTGCAAAAAATTATTATAGTGTTTTTAATGAACTTATAACTAATAAAGATTCTAATTTTGTATTCACAGGAAGAAGTAGGAGACCTCCTAAAGATGAAGTGAATTCATTATTATCCTTTTTCTATACTTTGTTGGCGCATGACATTGAGGCAGCGCTCGAAACAGTAGGACTTGATCCTCAAGTTGGCTTTTATCATCAAGAAAGATCAGGAAGAGCATCTTTAGCACTAGATATGATGGAAGAACTTAGACCATATATTGTTGATAGATTTGTTGTAACAATGATAAATAAGAACCAAGTTTCAAAAGAGGATTTTTCTTATAAAGAAAGTGGTGCTTATATGCTTAATCCAGAAGCAAAGAAAAGGATATTACAAAATTGGCAGTCTAAAAAACAAGAAACTATTACACATCCATATCTAAAAGAAAAAATAGAAATCGGTTTAATTCCATATGTACAAGCACTTTTATTAGCGAGATATTTGAGAGGAGATTTAGATGCATATCCTCCATTTCTAATGAGGTGATATAATGTTAGTATTAGTAACTTATGATGTTGCTACCAGCAGTATAGGTGGAAGCAAAAGATTACGTCATGTTGCAAAAAAATGTGTAGATTATGGGCAAAGAGTTCAAAACTCTGTATTTGAATGTGTAGTAGATCCTCAGCAATTTGAAATTTTAAGACATAGTTTATTGAAAATAGTAGATTTAGAAAAAGATAGTATTAGATTTTATTTTTTAGGTAGTAACTGGCAAAATAAAGTAGAACACTATGGTACTAAAGAAATAGTTAATGTCGAAGAACCTATTATTTTATAACCGCGAATCATAAGTGAACATATAATCTCTAGAAGATTCGCAAGAAAAGTAATTGCAAGGAAATATCAAATTATTGCTTAAATAGTGCTTTATAAACTCCTATATTTTCATGTATATCGCGAAATACAGGGTTTATAGCACTTAAATTACTCGTGTCTATACGACACTGTCGCCCCTCACGCAGGGGCGTGGATTGAAATGATATAGAAAAATTTAAACCCTTGGACAGAGGGTCGCCCCTCACGCAGGGGCGTGGATTGAAATAAGTCTTACAAGTAGATAGATAGAAATAACGAGTCGCCCCTCACGCAGGGGCGTGGATTGAAATCTTACAGAATCCGGCGGTAAGAAGTCAATGAAGGTCGCCCCTCACGCAGGGGCGTGGATTGAAATCCTCTATCTTTAATGCCATAGCTTGTGTTAAGGGTCGCCCCTCACGCAGGGGCGTGGATTGAAATTCGTAAAAATTCATCATCAAAACCCCATCAACTGTCGCCCCTCACGCAGGGGCGTGGATTGAAATGCATGGTCGTCTTTGTAGACTATTTCTATTCTAGTCGCCCCTCACGCAGGGGCGTGGATTGAAATTTTAATACTATTATATCACATTTAAACCAAAAGTCGCCCCTCACGCAGGGGCGTGGATTGAAATAAATCCAGTACCAGCGTGATTTTTAGACGCATGTCGCCCCTCACGCAGGGGCGTGGATTGAAATTCGTAAAAATTCATCATCAAAACCCCATCAACTAGTCGCCCCTCACGCAGGGGCGTGGATTGAAATAATAATTTATCAGATAGAGAAAAAGAATATTTCGTCGCCCCTCACGCAGGGGCGTGGATTGAAATATATCAATACATCTAAATGCGTCTAAAAATCACGTCGCCCCTCACGCAGGGGCGTGGATTGAAATCCTCTATCTTTAATGCCATAGCTTGTGTTAAGGTCGCCCCTCACGCAGGGGCGTGGATTGAAATGAGGAGGTCGAAGATGCAGAAGCTCCTTTTTAGTCGCCCCTCACGCAGGGGCGTGGATTGAAATATTAGAAGTAAAGCTAATAATGGTCTCCGGCAGTCGCCCCTCACGCAGGGGCGTGGATTGAAATAAGTCTTACAAGTAGATAGATAGAAATAACGACGTCGCCCCTCACGCAGGGGCGTGGATTGAAATCTTACAGAATCCGGCGGTAAGAAGTCAATGAAAGTCGCCCCTCACGCAGGGGCGTGGATTGAAATATGATGGATATAAGGAAAAAGACCAAACACTTGTCGCCCCTCACGCAGGGGCGTGGATTGAAATTAGGCGAATCGGTATATTTTGGGAGTAGAAGCGTCGCCCCTCACGCAGGGGCGTGGATTGAAATCGTCTATGAAGTCGCTTAGTTGATACACCTCCGTCGCCCCTCACGCAGGGGCGTGGATTGAAATACCAGCCCAAGAATAAATATCTGAAAACAACTTCGTCGCCCCTCACGCAGGGGCGTGGATTGAAATTCCATGTAGGAATCCATGTCATAGCCTTTCGGCGTCGCCCCTCACGCAGGGGCGTGGATTGAAATGATTCTCCTAGACCAGTATTTGTAATGCTTTGAGTCGCCCCTCACGCAGGGGCGTGGATTGAAATCAAACTCTTTTTCTAAATCCTCATATGTCAAAGTCGCCCCTCACGCAGGGGCGTGGATTGAAATTCTGAATTGCTCAATAGTAAATATAGCGTATCGTCGCCCCTCACGCAGGGGCGTGGATTGAAATTCCTTTAGTGATAGGTCACTACCCATATATTTTGTCGCCCCTCACGCAGGGGCGTGGATTGAAATTCCTTTAGCGATAGGTCGCAACCCATAATTTAGTCGCCCCTCACGCAGGGGCGTGGATTGAAATTTTCGCCATATTTACAATGATATCCATATCCTTGTCGCCCCTCACGCAGGGGCGTGGATTGAAATCTCTCTCATGCGTTGTACAATAAGATGCATACAGTCGCCCCTCACGCAGGGGCGTGGATTGAAATATTTTACAGACATGATTTTTTTTGTGATATTAAGTCGCCCCTCACGCAGGGGCGTGGATTGAAATACACATCGAAGGGAATATCCAGGGGAGATAGTCCGTCGCCCCTCACGCAGGGGCGTGGATTGAAATTTCCAGCATTTCATCGTAAGAAATAAGCCCCTGTCGCCCCTCACGCAGGGGCGTGGATTGAAATTTATACCTGTTGCTGCAGAAGTTGAGCAAAAGGTCGCCCCTCACGCAGGGGCGTGGATTGAAATAGAATTTGACTATTTTACAACAGATTTGTTAAGTCGCCCCTCACGCAGGGGCGTGGATTGAAATATCTGTAAATGTCATACCTTTATTCGGCGGTTGTCGCCCCTCACGCAGGGGCGTGGATTGAAATAAACAAAGAAAAGAAAAAGACAAAAATGCTCAAGTCGCCCCTCACGCAGGGGCGTGGATTGAAATTAGAAAAACAGCTTAGTGGGATTATAGTAATGGTCGCCCCTCACGCAGGGGCGTGGATTGAAATTCATAAGTGTAAACAAAAGATATGTTTGTGCTGTCGCCCCTCACGCAGGGGCGTGGATTGAAATATTATTGCAAGTGCAATCAAGAAGTTTCAACGGGTCGCCCCTCACGCAGGGGCGTGGATTGAAATATTGTTAATTATGAAGACAGGCGAATCAAAGAACGTCGCCCCTCACGCAGGGGCGTGGATTGAAATAATGAAACTACTCTTATGTTTGAGCAGATATGCGTCGCCCCTCACGCAGGGGCGTGGATTGAAATACAGTATATCAGATACGCATTAATGAAACTTTGGTCGCCCCTCACGCAGGGGCGTGGATTGAAATACTATTAGGAGATATCCTAGTAGATGTTGACGTCGCCCCTCACGCAGGGGCGTGGATTGAAATATCCTTGCTTACCTCGTGTCAGTCAGTGAAAAAGTCGCCCCTCACGCAGGGGCGTGGATTGAAATCTCTGTAACCCATTAATTTATTTCCATCCGACTGTCGCCCCTCACGCAGGGGCGTGGATTGAAATTCCATAACAGTTTTCAAAGCCTCTTTGTTTTTGTCGCCCCTCACGCAGGGGCGTGGATTGAAATACAAGGTTTGGGAGATTGAGGACAAAGGTAATTGTCGCCCCTCACGCAGGGGCGTGGATTGAAATTAAAAAAGCTTTTAAGGCAAACTAGCTTTGAAGTCGCCCCTCACGCAGGGGCGTGGATTGAAATTGACTTGCTACCTTTTGCCCAAGCAAGTCTTATTGTCGCCCCTCACGCAGGGGCGTGGATTGAAATATGTGGCCGTTGACTATCTAACCCTAATACTGGTCGCCCCTCACGCAGGGGCGTGGATTGAAATACTAACACACCTCCCTATTTATAGTATACTACATGTCGCCCCTCACGCAGGGGCGTGGATTGAAATTCTAAGATATAAGCTAGATTACAAGCTATATGGGTCGCCCCTCACGCAGGGGCGTGGATTGAAATATAAAGACACCAATCCTAGTGTGACAATAAAGGGTCGCCCCTCACGCAGGGGCGTGGATTGAAATTAACCGCATAATCAAGGCTGTTGCCCTCAGATGGTCGCCCCTCACGCAGGGGCGTGGATTGAAATCATTGCTTCTATGATATTCACTATCCCAGTCAGGTCGCCCCTCACGCAGGGGCGTGGATTGAAATAAGGCTCATCGTATAACCTCCATAATACTTTTAGTCGCCCCTCACGCAGGGGCGTGGATTGAAATTGGTGTCCCTATAAGGCCTGTATCTTTATTGAGTCGCCCCTCACGCAGGGGCGTGGATTGAAATTGTTACTGAATTAGAGTAAGAGGGTGTTTCAGGTCGCCCCTCACGCAGGGGCGTGGATTGAAATTCAGTATATCAGATACGCACTAATGAAGCTATGGTCGCCCCTCACGCAGGGGCGTGGATTGAAATATACCGTCAACAATTAATTTTGAAAGATAGCGTCGCCCCTCACGCAGGGGCGTGGATTGAAATAAGTCTTACTAATAAATAGATAGAAATAACGAGTCGCCCCTCACGCAGGGGCGTGGATTGAAATATCGTCCTCCTTCTTCTTTGGAATAATAAAAGGTCGCCCCTCACGCAGGGGCGTGGATTGAAATTGTGTGCGTGTGAAAAACAAATTAGTGATATCGTCGCCCCTCACGTAGGAGCGTGGGTTGAAATATTAAAAGTTAGAAATTTTTTCAAATTGCCATCCTTAATATAAAAATATAATATTTTAAACTAAAAAATTGATTTTAGTTTAATTCATACCATATAGTTCCTCTTTATTTTGTTACACTATAGTTAATCAACAGTAGTATTTAAATTTAAGAGGGGGTATTAAAGTGAAAGAAAATTTGATGCTTAACTGTAAAGCCTGTGGGAAAGAAATTGCAAAGGGAGTAAACAAGTGTGTGCATTGTGGAAAAGATCAAAGAATTTTTTTTATGAAGCACAAAATTTTATCTGGTATAATAATTCTATTTTTAATTAGTGCAATAGGAGCTGCGCTTGGTGGTGGCGATAATGAAGATAATACTATAGCAGAGGCAGATTCTTCTGAGGTATCTCAAATAGAAGATGTAAAAGAGGAGCTAGTTCCAGAAATCATAATTTCTGCTCCAGAGCTTGTTAATGCTTATGAAAGTAATGAAGTTAAAGCCAATAAAGAATATGGTGGAAAAGTTGTTGAAGTATCTGGAGAAATTAGCGATATAAGTATAATGTTAGGAAAAACCTTTGTTATATTATCTTCAGGGCAAGATTTTTCTTTATCAGATGTACAGTGTTTTTTTGATGATGAGGTAGAGATTTCAAAGATAGAAAATCTAAGTAAAGGTCAGCAACTTACAGTTGTGGGAACCGTAGATGGCAAATCTATGAATATAGGAATAAATAATTGTATAATAAAATAATGTAGTAAGCATTTAAAATAGCCCATGTTTGGGTTATTTTTTTGCAAAAAAAAATAATTTTATACATATAAAATGTAGTCTATTTTACAGAAAATTTTATATATTGAATCTATAATTAGTAAAAAATGATAGGAGGGATATAGGTGATTAAACTTATAGGTGTTTTAATTATTGTTATTGGTTTTGCGCTGAAGCTAGACACGATAGCTGTAGTGCTTATTGCTGGAATAGCGACGGGATTAGTTGGAGGGTTGTCATTTCCAGAAATCCTTTCAGTTCTAGGAGAAGCTTTTATTACAAACCGTTATATGTCATTATTCTTAATTACACTTCCAGTTATAGGAATACTAGAACGATATGGGCTTAGAGAAAGAGCATCGGATTTGATAAAAAGTATGAAGACTGTATCAGCCGGCAAGGTTATCACTACTTATACATTTATTAGAGAAATAGCAGCTGCCTTATCGTTAAGATTAGGAGGACATGTACAGTTTATCAGACCTTTAGTGCTACCTATGGCGCAAGGAGCAGCAGAGTCTAATCATGGAGAAATTAGCGAAGAAGATTTAGAAGAAATCAAAGGTTATTCTGCTGCGGCAGAAAATATAGGGAACTTTTTTGGACAAAATGTCTTTATTGCTAGTGGGGGAGTCTTGCTTATAGTAGGTACTTTAAAAGAACTAGGTGTGGAGGTAGAGCCACTAGGTGTAGCCAAGGCATCAATACCTATAGCTATAATAGCATTTGTGTATTCAGTAGTTCAAAATCATATGCTTGATAAAAGAATTCAAAAAAGAGCTTTAACAAATAAGAAAGTGGACAAGGGGGCGTAGAAATGGTAGATATACTATTAGAGATTTTTTATATACTTTCTGGGCTTGTAGCATTTTCAGCAGCTTATATGGCATTTAAGGATGATAATCATCCTAAAAAAATAGGGACAGCTATATTTTGGATATTGTTGGGACTTACATTTATGATAGGAAAATATATTTCGTCTGAAATAGTTGGAATCATGATATTAGCTATGGGAGGACTTACAGCCTTCAAACAAGTAGCTATTGGAAATCAGGAAAATGCACCAGATGAGTTTAGGCAAAGAGAGTCAGAACGTATTGGAAATAAAATTTTCCTTCCTGCGCTTAGTATGGCAGTATTTGCTTTCTTAATAGCTCAGTTTACAACACTTGGAGGACTAGTAGGTTTAGGTATTGGTACTGTGATTTCAATTATAATGACGCTTGCTATGACTAAAGCAAGTCCAAGTTATATTTCGTATGATGGAAGCAGATTATTGCAGCAGATTGGTTCATCTAGTATTCTGCCTCAGCTTCTTGCAGCTCTAGGAGCACTTTTTGCTGTAGCTGGTGTAGGAGAGGTTATATCTACAGGGATATCTAGCGTTATACCTCAAGGGAATATATTGCTTGGAGTAATAGCTTACTGTCTAGGCATGGCAATATTTACAATGATAATGGGAAATGCATTTGCTGCATTTGCAGTTATTACAGCGGGTATAGGAATTCCTTTCGTATATTCACAAGGAGCAAATCCTGCAATAGTAGGAACTTTAGCTTTGACTGCAGGATATTGTGGAACTCTTATGACACCTATGGCAGCTAATTTTAATGTTGTTCCAGCTGCAATTTTGGAAACTAAGAATGAAAAAAGAGTAATTATAAGTCAGATTCCATTTGCAATAGCAATGCTTTTAACCCATATAGCACTTATGTATTTTTGGGCATTTTAGATATAACTTGAGGAGGTAATTTAGTGAAAGTTTTAATTACAGGTTTTGATCCTTTTGGAGGAGAAAAGATTAATCCAGCTTGGGAAGCTGTAAAAGGTATAAAAGATACAATAGAGGGAGCAAAAATAATAAAGCTTGAGATTCCAACAGTATTTAATAAATCTATAGAAAAAGTAAAAGAAGCTATGGAATTAGAAAAGCCGGATATTGTTTTATGCATAGGACAAGCAGGTGGAAGATATGACATAACGATTGAAAGAGTAGCTATAAATGTAGATGATGCTAGGATAGAAGATAACGAAGGCAATCAACCTATAGATATTCCAGTATTTGAAGATGGAGAAAATGCTTATTTTTCAAATCTTCCAATTAAAGCTATGGTAGAAGAAATAAAAGGCCAAGGTATACCAGCATCGATTTCAAATTCTGCAGGAACTTTTGTATGTAACCATATTATGTATGGAGTTTTATATCATATTAATAAAACCTATAAAAATATGAGAGGCGGATTTATCCATGTTCCATTTATAAATGAGCAGGTTTTGGATAAAAAGAATCAGCCTTATATGCCAGTTGAGCATATAAGTAAAGCGCTAGAATCAGCCATAAAAGCAGCTGTAATAAATAATGAAGATATAAAAAAATCAGGTGGAGCAATCTGCTAATAATAAAGAGTCTTTTGCTATAAATTAGCGAAGGCTCTTTTAATTTGCCTCTATGATATAATTGATTTAGCATAAATTTTATGTAAATGATTGGATAAGTTTTGGTAGAGGTGAAGCAAATGTATGACCTATTATTTGAAGAGAAAAAACAGGAGGAGATGAAACAGTTTTTTGTAAATCTAGCATCTTCTGGAAATATAAAGAAATATAAGAAAAAAGAACTAATTGATATAGAAGGATATGAGTTTGTTGGGATTGTTTTAGAAGGAACAGTGAAACAAACACTTTATAGTCCCCAAGGGTTAGAAAAGTCACTGTTTTTCCTCAAAAGAGGAGAAATATTTGGTGAAATGGATTATTTTACTCAAAGTAAATGCGAGCTTATTGTAAAAGCAGTGGAAGCATCTGAAGTGGCAATAATAAATAAGAAAGCACTAGAACAGGCTTTGAGGGAAAGTCCTAAAAACTACGAATTTTTTATTCATAGTATGGTTAGAAAGTATAGAATAACTTTATTTCAGATGAAAAGTATGGTGTTTAATAAATCTATAAAAAGATTGGCAGATACTTTGCTAAGGCTCAGTTACCAAGATTCAACTAAAAAGGATGACAAAACTGTTCTAAACAGGATATTTACTCATCAAGAACTAGCTGAACTTATAGGTTGCTCTAGGATTACAGTTACTAATGATTTGAATGAACTTAAGAAGAGGAAGCTTATAACGGTAAAAAATAAAGAGATAAGTATAGATAATCTGAAAAACCTTGAAAATTATTTGCAAGATGAAGATTAATGATTGTAGGATATATTTTTAATTATCTAGCAGAAAAGTATGAGAGTTTTTTAGCTTCTTGGATAGTTCATATTTTTGCAAATCTTGCTATTAACACGATAGGGTTTATGATGTTGGGAATTATAAATATAATATAAAGTGGCGGAGAGAGGGGGATTCGAACCCTCGATATAGTTTTTGTAGTATTAAATAGTACTGGCATAAAGTACTATTTTTTTGTTGCTTATTTGAGTATAAAGTTTTATTTTCCTTGCTTGTGAATAATATATAAAGTTATAATGAAAAAATAACTTGAAAAAAAGATACGATTTGAGAATAAGGTTATAAAACTAGAATACTATATATATTTGAAATGTGTATTAAAATTTTTGAAAAGGAGAGGATATATCATAAAAAAGTTTATTATAAAGCTATACTTGTATACCATTATAGCCGCTCTTATTGCGATAGGATTAATATTTAGTCTATTTAAGACTTTTGATACACGTTTACTTGAGGAGATAGAAAAAAATCTTACCATAGAAAACGAATACTATAAAACTAGTATTAGCTCACAATTAGAAAAAAAGTCTGAAATAATCAATAATTTAAGTACATATATGGAGTCGAAACGTCAGCTGGATTATGATGAATTGCTGGACTATATGAAGGCAATGCTGAATAAAAACAGCAATATTGAATCGATATATTTTGGTTCAACAGATAATTTACTTGTAAATGGAAGTGGATGGATTCCTCCAGAGGATTTTGATTTAAGAACTAGACCGTGGTATGTAAAAGCAATAAATCACGGCAAATTAGTTATTACAGATGTATTTTTAAATGCGACCAGTGAGAAGTATATCATTACTATTGCAAAACCTGTGTATAGTAATAACGGTCAAGTTATAGGCGTTTTAGGTGCTGATTTATCATTGGATTCAATTGTAGATCTGATTTCAGTTCAAGATGACTCTTATGGGGAGTTCTTTATACTAAATGAAGAGTTTGAACTTATTGCTAAGTCTAGAACACAAGATGATGGGAAACCAATTCTCGAAGATACTTCTTTAAAAATATCAAGCAATATATCAAGCATAGGAACTTCTGTAGCAGAAGCTACTCTAAATAATGAAAAGGGTTATGTTTCTATATCTCATATTGATGGAACAAATTTATATGTAGGAGTGTTTAATTCCATAGGAAGTGAAAATTATTATGATAAGCAGTGGAAAAATATCTTAATTATCTCAGTTATATTTCTAGTAGGGTTACTTCTTATAATGTTCCTTATTCAAAATAAAATCATAATAAAACCAGCGTATACATTGGAAAATGACATAAAACAGATATCTGTCACAGATAATATAAATTATAGACTGGAAGAGTTAAAACGTGATCCTTTTGAAAATATCAGAAAAACAGTAAATGCAAGGCTTGCTCAGACTGAGGTTTATTTTAGTGATTTACTTGAAAGCAAGCTATTACTTGAAAAAAGCCAAAAGAGAAATGCTGCCATAATAAATGTACTACCCGACATAATATTTATGTATGATTCAAAAGGAGTTTTTATTGATTGCCAAACAAATGATGAGGCTGGACTTGTTTTAAGCAAAGATTTGTTTATAGGAAAAAATATAAGTGAGGTTATGCCTCCTGATATTTCTGAAAAAGCTATAATGAGTATTACTAAAACTATAGCAACAGGGCAGCTTCAAAAATTTGAATATAATATTAATATAGATGGCTCAGAGCGAACTTATGAAGCGAGAATGGTAAAAAGCAATGATAATGAAGTATTAGCTATTTCAAGAGATATTACTTCAGAAAAGCAAGAACAAGAATATATTCTAAAGCTAACATACAAGGATCAATTAACGGGACTCTACAATAGAAGGTACTATGAGGAGCAAATTGAAAAGCTAAGTGGAAGTGAGTTTTTGCCTCTTGCTATTATTATGGTTGATGTTAATGGACTAAAGCTTACAAATGATGCTTTTGGACACCATATTGGAGATGAATTATTAAAAAAAGTAGCTAAAAAACTAATATCGTGTGATTCCAAAGGAGGCTTTGCATGCAGAGTAGGTGGAGATGAGTTTTTAATGGTATTTCCAAATACTGATGAGAAAGAAGCAGAATATCTCGTGGATAAACTATATGAACTCGTAGGGGCTGAGAAATTAGAAAATATAGTTATATCAATATCAGCTGGATGGCAAGTTAGAACTGATGCAAGCCAATCTATACGAGATACTCTTATAAAGGCTGAGAATCACATGCTCAGAAAGAAAATAGTTGAAAGCCAAAGCATGAGAAATCAAACTGTAAACATAATCATGCAGACCCTAAATGAGAAGAACGAGAGAGAAAAAAGGCATTCTGTAGAGGTTGCAAAGTGGGCAAAAGAGATAGGCGTATCTATGGGATTAAGTATTCAGAAAGTAAAGGAGATAGAGCTAGCTGGACTACTTCATGATATAGGTAAGATAGCGATTAAAGAGGATATTTTAAATAAGCCTGGCAAATTAACAGAAGAGGAATATGATGAAATTAAAAGACATCCTGAAAGCGGATATCATATTTTAAAGTCTGTTGATGAATATTCATCGCTTGCTCAGTGCGTCCTCGAACATCATGAGAGGTTTGATGGAAAGGGATATCCAAAGGGTATAAAAGGAAGTCAAATATCTCTGATAGCTAGGATAATAGCAGTAGCAGATGCTTTTGAAGCTATGATTGCTCAAAGACCATACAGGAAATCTTTAACTGAGGAAATGGCTATCGAAGAAATAAAGAAAAATTCAAATACACAATTTGATCCAGAAATAGTGACTGCTTTTTTAAAAATATTTGATAAAGGCTAATAAATAGTAAAAGCCATAAGAATTAGAAATGTATTGTTTGATTTCTAGCTCTTATGGCTTTTTTCTTATATCAAGTATTGAAGCATTATTGTTGCAAGTCCTAGGAAGAAAAAGAATCCTAGTACATCAGTTACTGTTGTTACAAATACAGCAGAGGCTAGAGCAGGGTCTATGCCTACTTTTTTTAGCAGGATTGGAACTAGGTATCCAGATATAGTAGCTACTATGAGGTTGAGTAGCATTGCAGTTCCGATTACAAAGCCAAAGACAAGACTTCCTACCCAGAAATATCCCAGTACTCCAACTACTAGTCCAAGGCAAAGTCCATTTATGATCCCTATAGCTATTTCTTTTTTGAGTATACCAGCTTGATTTTCATAGCTTATTTCTCCTATGGCAATACCTCTTATGATTAATGTAAGTGTCTGAGAGCCTGCGTTTCCTCCCATACCTGCAACCATAGGCATGAAGGTGGCAAGAGCTACTATCTGAGCGATTGTATTTTCGAAAAGGCTTACTGTTTTAGCAGCTAAGGTAGCTGTTACGAGGTTTACTAAAAGCCATGGGAGACGAGATTTGATAGCTCCTATGATAGTACCAGCTACTTTTTCCTCTTCGTCTAGTCCAGCAAGTCTGAACATATCCTCTGTATACTCTTCTTTCATTATTTCCATTACGTCATCGACTGTTATTATACCTAGGATTTTTCCATTATGGTCTACTACGGGAATAGCCATAAAGCCGTATTTTTCAAATATATGGCTGACTTCTTCCTGATCCATATCTACAGGAGCACTTATGATGTTTTCTATCATAATATCTTTTATGAGAGTGTCTGGAGTAGATACTATGATTTGTCTTAGAGGCACTACCCCTTTTAGTACATCTAGGTCATCAACTACATAAATATAATATGGAGTTTCTGAATCGGGAGCCATAGTTCTAAGGTAGTTTATGGTTTCATTTACTGTATCTGTTTCTTTTATGGATATGAACTCTGTAGCCATGATACCGCCGGCAGACTCGGGGTCATAGGATAGAAGGGTTTTTACTTCCTCCACTTCCTCAGTGTTCATATTGGTGATTATTTCATTTTGCTCATTTTCATCTAGGGTTCCAAGTAAGTCGACTAGCTCATCTGAAGACATTTCAGATATAATCTGAGCTTGTCTATTTTTAGAAAATAGAGAAAGCAAATTGAATTTTTCATCGTCCTCTGCATAATCTAGCAGTAAGGCTACATATTCGTCTGGAAGCTTTTCTAGTATTATGAGTGGATCATCGTCAAATTCTCCTAATGCTTCTAGAAAATCTACGGGATGTATCTCATCTATTTGTTCCAATATAGTTTCGAATGGACTTTCTAAGATGAACTCCAGTATTTGATTTTTATCCTCCACAATACCACCAACTTTCTGTTTTGTATATATTACTTGATTTTCCTTTATTTTAAAGCTTTACAAAGCGTATGTCTAGCAATTTAGATTATAAATGAGAAGGGAGCTTTTGCAAATCTACAGAGATTCTAAAGGATGAAGCAAAAAAGATGCAATAATGAATATAGTTATTTCAGGTGTCTTATAAAAGGTGCCTTTTTTTGTAAAAAATAGTATAATTTTAGACATAAAGTACTATAAATGAGTTATAATAAATGGTAAATACACTTTAACCTAAGATTTAGGAGAAAACTCATGAAGTCAATTAAATCCCAAATACTCGTATATCTGGTACTAGTAGCAGTCTTGATTTTTTCAAGTCTAGCTTATTTTAGCACAAAACAGCTTGAGAAACTGAACCCTTATGTTGAGGCTCAGTATCTGGAGATAGCTACTGCGCGCTCAGATCAAATAAGCAAGGAGCTTACTGGAGCTCTCGAGCAAGTTAAGATGCTAAGCCAGTCAAATGTAGTGCAAGATATGAAGCAAGATGAAATGATGGACTTTCTTACAAGCTTAAATCTTGGGGACAAATATAGAAACATGAGCTTTTCTGATATAGAAGGAAAAGGGATGAACACCAAAGGTGTAGAGCTAGATATTTCTGAGCAGGAGCAGTTTAAGGAAATTATTTTGGGAGATAAGGATTACTGGATTTCTGATCCTTTTATCAGTCCGTATGCAGAGGAAAATATTCCTATCATAACAGTATCTCATGTAGTAAAAAGAGATGGTGTAAGAATAGGTCTTATTAATGCAGTTTTTTCTACAGCTTTTTTGGATGAAGTAGTAGGTGGTATAGACGTAGGGAAAAGCGGATTTTCGTGGATTTTAGATGACAATGGAAATATAGTTGCTCACCCTTCTAGGGATATTAGCATACATACTAAAGCAACTCATTTAATTCCAAATCAAGAGAATATAGATAAAATCATACAGGACGAAAAGGGAACGATGATTTACACTTGTCCAGAGGGACATAAATTTATGGCTTCATTTTCAAATATAAAAGGCTCGCCGGGCTGGACATTTATCGTATCCATACCATACGAAGAAGCCTTTAGTGAAATTAATTCTATAATGAGCTTTTTTAAGAATATGACTCTTGTGTATCTGCTTATAGTTGCTTTTATTCTTTATCTATATGCAAGAACTCTATCTAAGCCTATAGAAAATTTAAAGAAGGTTTTTGAAAGAGCTGCAAATGGAGATTTAAGTGTAAAAGCCGATGAAAATATAAATAATGAATTAGGAGAGGCTGGAAAAAGTTTTAATACTATGCTTTCTCATATTAAAACTCTAACTTATAAAGATCCAGTTACTGAACTGTATAATTTTAATAGTTTTATTTTAGAGCTTCCTCACAAGATGAAAGGATTAAGCAGCGAGTATGGAGTAGCATCAATTTCCATAATTTCTATAGATGATTTTAAGCGCATAAATAGTATAAGTGGATATCAGACAGGGAATAAAGTTCTTCAGACTCTTTCCAAAAGAATATTAAATTTTAAGATGCCTTCTGAAATGGTGGCAAGGTATTTTGGAGATGAGATTATAGTGTTTCTGTGGGAAGAAAATTATGGGAGTTTAGAGGATAGAATAAATAAGCTTTGGCAGTTATGTGGTCTTCCTATAGATCTGAATCAGCACAGATTTAGACTTAAAACAAGTATAGGAACTAGTATAATGTCTATGGAAAAAGAGAGCTATGATGAAGTTATTCATGAAGCTACTATGGCAAAGTTAAAAGTGAAGAATTTAGGCGGAAATGGATATGAGTTTTATAATGAGGAAATAAGTAGAATGATTAAGGAAGAAGAAGAACTAGATGATGCTATTTCCAAGGCTCTTGAAAAGGAAGAGTTTTATCTTGTTTATCAGCCTATAGTTGATATAAAGACAAGTGCTATTGTGTCAAATGAAGCCCTTCTTAGATGGGATAATGATAAGTATGGCAAACTTCCTATTCCTGTAGTTATAGATTTTGCAGAGAAAAGAGGGTATATAGAAGATATAGGTTTTTGGATTTTAAAAGAGGCTTGTAGACAAAATAAGGTATGGCAAGATCAAGGTCTAGGAATGACCTCCATATCTGTTAATATTTCTGTCTATCAATTAGAAAAACCAGATTTTGTTGATAAGGTAAAGTCTGCGTTGGAGTTTTCTAGTTTAGCTCCTGAGTATTTAGAGCTGGAAATTACAGAAACTACAGCTATGGAAAATGTGAAAGAAAAGCTTGATACTATGATGATATTAAAAGAATTAGGTGTTAAAATTTCTATAGATGATTTTGGAATGGGCTATTCTTCTCTTTCTTACTTTACTAAGTTCCCTATAGATACATTAAAAATTGACAAGAGCTTTGTAAACGATATGCTAGAAGATAGCAATGCAATGACGATTATAGAAACAATAATAAATATGGCAAAGGCAATGGAAGTTAAAATTACTGCAGAAGGAGTAGAGACACTAGAGCATATGGATAAGCTAAATGTCATGGGCTGTGATAAAATCCAGGGATATTATATCAGCAAGCCTCAGAAGGCTTCGGTATTAGAAAATCTGTTAAAGAAATTACCTTAAGTTTAGTTATAAAGTTTATCAATGGGAGGAAAACCCAATGATTAAGAATTTAGGTAAAAGAAAGCTTTCAATAAGGCAAGAAGTTTTTTATCTCGGGGTTACTTTTTCTTTGGTTACCTTACTAGTTTTTGGTAGCATACTTTGTGTTAGTATTTATTTGATGCAAGTTAATCATCTAAAGCAAGCTATTCATGATGCAAACTACCATATGGCTATGATTTCCAAGAATCAAAGCCAAGCAATATCAAATACACTTCAAATGCTTTCAAATAACTCAGATGTAAGAAGTGCTGGATTTAGTGATGATGAAGCTTTGGTTTCAAAGGTAGTTCTGCTATACAGGGATTATTATAATGCAGATAATAATATAACGTATATTTATTCTGGTTATGAAAATGCTAGAATAATTATAGATAACTGGATTTTACCAGAAGATTTTGACCCTAGGGAGAGACCTTGGTATAAATATGCTACGGAAATAAAAGATAATAAAGTGGTTTTGGGAAGAGCATATCAAGATGCAAGCACTAGGCAGTGGCTTATTTCTTCTAGCACGCCCCTATACGGTATGAATGGAGAGTTTGTCGGAGTGCTCTCTATTGATAGGTCTGTAGAGAATATGAGTAGTGCGATTAATGAAAAGAATTTATATGAAAGTCAATATAGCTTTATAGTAGATAGAAGTGGAAAGATTTTAGTTCATCCTGACCCAAATATGATTCAAAAAACCTTTTCTCATTTTGCTAATGAAGATTTTTCTTTGAGTGGAGAAATAGATTTTAATCAAGAAAAAGAAGCTTCATGGGCATTTTATAGTTCACTAGGAGATAGTGAGTGGTTTTTGATTACAATAGTAAATAAACATGAGCTGTTAGTGCCCTTATATCAGACTATGGCTATACTTGCTATTATAAGTATACTTATTGCTCTTTTTTTAGGAGCATTTCAAAGTAAAATTTTAAATACTAGGCTGGCTAGACCTCTTATAGTTCTTGGCGATAGGATAAAAAATATTTCAAATGGGGAAAAACAAGATAGGCTTAATTACTATCACTCAAACCATGAGATACTTGAGATAGCTCAAAATATAGAAAAATTAGCTAGTATGGCTGTTAAAGATAAGGAAGAAAAATTAAAAACTATATTATTCTCAGTAGCTGATGGTGTAATTGCAACAGATAGAAAAGGAATAATAGAATTTGTAAATCCTGTAGCAAAAGCCCATATAAACAGGCTGGAAGATAGGATTTTAGGAAGAAAGATAGAGGAAATATTTGAAATTTATAGTGATATGGATAATTGTAAGTTGGCTCTAGGGCTTCCAAAATCTCTAAAAGACGATATATACTACAGTAAAGAGAGTTATGCGATACTTAGAACTCAAAGTGGGGCGCAGACTCCTATTGAGTACAGTATTTCTCCTATTAAGAATTCAAAATCCAAAATCACAGGTATGGTTATTGTATTTAGAGATTACACGGTTAAAAAAAGAAAGCAAGAAAAAATAGAGTATATGAGTTATCATGACCCACTCACTGGTATTAATAATAGAAGGTATTTTGATGAGAAGATAATCGAATTAGATAAGAAAGAATATCTTCCACTTACTATTATTTATGCTGATATAAATGGACTTAAGCTTGCCAATGATTTAAAAGGTCACGCAACTGGAGATAAACTTATAAAGTTAGCTGCGAGCAGCATAAAAAAAGAGCTCAGAACAAATGATATTTTCTCTAGAATAGGAGGAGATGAGTTTGGAATAGTTCTTCCCCAAACAGGAGCTGAGGCTACTGGTAATTTGATAGAGAGGATAAGAAATGGCTTAGAAGATAAAAAAGTTGATGGAATATCACTTTCTATATCTTTTGGCTATGCTACTAAATATAAGATAGATGAATGTATAAATAATGTAATCACTGATTCAGATAGCAATATGTATAGTAATAAAATCAAGGAAAGTCCAGTTTTTAAGAAAAATACAATTATTGATTTTAAAAATGCACTAGAAAACAAACTATCAATGTCTTCTGAGGATAAGCTCAGAACAGAGAAGATTTGTGATGTAGCTATGAGAGAAATGGGTATTAAAGGAGATGAATAGTTTGAAAAGAATAATACCTATAATCTTGGAGCTGCAGAGGTCATAGCCTATGGAACAGCAGTAAAATTTATCAATAAATAGCAAGGAGATAATAAATGAGATATGAAGGAACAGTATATAGACCACCTAGCGAGGCGAGAAGTTTAATCGTACAGGTGACTATAGGATGTGCTCACAATAGATGTACATTTTGCAGTATGTATAAAGACAAGCAGTTTAGAATAAGAGAGCTAGAAGAAGTATTTGAGGATTTAAAGTCTGCTAGAGCAATTTATCCTAAAGTAAAAAGAGTGTTTTTGGCAGATGGAGATGCTCTGGTACTTCCTACTGATAAGCTTATTGCTATTTTGGACAAAATAAATGAGCTTTTCCCTGAGTGCGAGAGGATAAGTGCATATGCGACTCCGCAGGACATAATGAGAAAGAGTAGTGAAGACCTAGCTCTATTAAAAGAAAAAGGACTGCTAATGCTATACATGGGGATAGAGTCAGGAGATGATACTATCTTGCAAAAGATAGATAAAGGAGTAGCCAGCGCGGACATGCTAGAAGCTGGAAAGAAAGCTAAAGAAGCTGGGCTTATTCTTTCTGTCACTATGATATCAGGACTAGGAGGGCCTAGAGGCTCTGCTGCTCATGCAATAGGATGTGCGAAGCTAGTAAATGAAATGCAGCCAGAATATGCATCCTTTCTTACTCTTATGCTAGAGGAAGGTACAAAGCTCTATGAAGATTATCAAAGTGGAAAATTTTTACTTCTTGAGCCTAGAGCAGTTCTTTTAGAGCTTAGATTATTTATCCAAAATACTAATCTAGAAAACTGCATATTCAGATCTAACCACGCATCTAATTACGTAGCTCTTGCAGGGACACTAGGCGCAGATAAACAAAGACTGCTAAATGAAATAGATACTGCCCTAAAGGAAGACGATTTTAAACCCGAGTATTTAAGAGGTCTGTAAATATAAAAAAGGATTGCGAGATAAAAGAACACGGTTCTTTATGGCAATCCTTTTTTTATACTTAGAAAACTGTATATTTTATTGTGTTTTAGGTTTTACTTCTGATTTTTTTAGTTAACTTAGTTATATCTGGTCTAAGTACTCGTCGTAAGTCATCATGTAGTCCTTAGCTCCAGTTTCAGTCAAGTATATGATTCTGTTTGCTATTGTTTGGATGAACTCGTGGTCATGAGAAGCAAACAATACGTTGCTCTTAAAATCCTTTAGGCCGTTGTTTACAGCTGTGATAGATTCAAGGTCTAAGTGGTTTGTAGGCTGATCTAGGATTAGTACATTGGCACTGCTTAGCATCATACGAGACAGCATGCAACGAACTTTTTCTCCTCCAGAAAGTACATTTACTTCTTTTAGAGCTTCCTCTCCAGAAAACAGCATTCTACCTAAGAAGCCTCTGATATAAGTTTCTGCTTTTTCTACAGAGTATTGTCTTAACCAGTCAACTAAGTTTATTTTGATGCCATCAAAATATTTTGCATTATCCTTAGGGAAGTATGATTTTGTAATAGTTACGCCCCACTTTACTGTTCCGCTGTCTGGCTCTAGCTCACCAGCAAGGATTTGAAATAGAGTCGTTACCATTATTTCACTCTCGCCTAAAAATGCTATTTTATCGCCTTTTCTAACTGTAAAAGATACATTGTCTAGGATTTTTACTCCATCTATACTCTTTGATAGGTTTTCTACCATTAAGATGTCATTTCCTACTTCTCTTTCCATAGTAAAGCCTACGTATGGGTATCTTCTAGTTGAAGGCTGGATATCTTCGATGTTTATTTTATCAAGCATTTTCTTTCTTGATGTAGCTTGCTTTGACTTTGAGGCATTGGCACTAAAGCGCGCGATAAAGTCTTGAAGCTGCTTGATTTTTTCTTCTTTTTTCTTGTTTTGGTCCTTCATAAGTGAAAGAGCTAGCTGACTAGACTCATACCAGAAATCGTAGTTTCCTACATAAAGCTTGATTTTTCCAAAGTCCACATCAGCCATATGAGTACATACGTTGTTAAGGAAGTGTCTGTCGTGCGATACTACTATAACTGTTCCGTCAAAGCTGATTAAAAACTCTTCAAGCCATTTTATAGCTTTGATGTCAAGGTGGTTAGTAGGCTCGTCCAGAATCAAAATTCCAGGCTTGCCAAATAAAGCCTGAGCAAGCAGAACCTTTACTTTTTCGCTACCATCTAAATCCTTAAGCAGACTGTAGTGAAGGTCAGTTCCTATGCCTAGACCTTGAAGTAGTGAAGAAGCATCAGATTCAGCTTCCCAGCCATCCATCTCTGCAAATTCGCCTTCTAATTCTGAAGCCTTGATTCCATCTTCATCTGTAAAGTCTTCCTTAGCATATAGAGCATCTTTTTCTTTCATGATTTCATATAGGCGGGCATTTCCCATTATTACTGTGTCAAGGACACTATGCTCGTCATATCTGTAGTGATCCTGCTTTAGTACAGACATACGCACGTTTGGAGCTACATGAACCTCACCTGCATTTGCATCTATTTCTCCAGACAGGATTTTTAGGAAAGTAGTTTTTCCAGCACCGTTTGCGCCGATTACACCGTAGCAGTTACCAGGTGTGAATTTTAGGTTAACATCTTCAAATAATTTTTTATCGCCATAGCGAAGAGCCAAGTTAGTTACACTAATCAATTTATTTATTCCTCCAGTTATTCTTCGTTAATTTACACACAGCTTCCATTTTAACATATATAATGGATAAAATAAACAAATTTACACCCATATAGGAAAGTTTTTCCACAATTTTGGAAGTTTTTGTTGTGGATATGTTGATAAAATAGTGTATAATATCTGTGGATAAGTGGATAACATTGTGCAAAAGTCCAATTTTAGCCACTGATTTAACAAGAATTTTATATTTTTCTGTGGATATGAATTTGAAAGTAAAATATAGCAATATATTGTTATAAATGATAAAATGAATTTTATGTTAATTTTAAGGAGACGATTTATGAAGAAAGATTTTATAGAATTAGGTATTACAAATGAACTTAGCGAAAGACTTTTAAAGCTTAGAATAGATACGCCTACTCAGGTACAGGTCAAATCCATTCCATATATATTAGAGGGAAAGGATGTAATAGCGCAGGCTCAAACTGGAACGGGAAAAACTCTTGCTTTTTTACTTCCTATATTGGAAAAAATCGATGTAGATTCAGAAGATACTCAGGCACTTATTATTTCGCCAACCAGAGAGCTTGCAATCCAAATTAGTGAAGAGGCTCAAAAGCTCATATCAGTAAAAGGCATAAATATCCTATCTGCCTATGGTGGACAGGATGTAGAAAAGCAGCTTAATAAATTAAAGAAAAATATTCCACTTGTTGTGGGCACACCAGGAAGAATCCTGGATTTAATCAGAAGAGAAAGTCTAGACCTTAGCAAGCTAAAGATGCTGGTACTAGATGAGGCTGACCAGATGCTTCACATGGGATTTTTGGATGAAGTGGATGCGATATTTTCTTACACTCCATCAGAAAAACAAGTGATGTGCTTTTCAGCTACCTTTAATAAAGAAGTAAAAAAATTAGCCAAGACTTATATGAATGAGCCTCATTATGTGAGTGTAAAAGGACAAAATGTAACGCTTGACGAGATAGATCAGATCATAGTTCATACTACTGACAGAAAAAAGCAAGAAGCTCTATGTGAGATGATAGACACTCAGCAGCCTTTTATGGCAATAGTTTTCTGCCGTACTAAAAGAAGAGTAACTGCTCTTTATGAAGACCTTTCTCAAAAAGGCTATAACTGTGACCAGCTTCACGGAGATTTAAGCCAAGCTAAGCGTGAAAAGGTCATGAAGGATTTTAGAAACGCAAAGATTCAGCTTCTTATTGCTACAGATGTTGCGGCTAGAGGAATAGATGTAGATGGAATCACTCATATCTACAACTACGATATGGTACTTGATACTGACACCTATATCCACAGAATAGGAAGAACAGGAAGAGCTGGAGAAAAGGGCACAGCAGTGACTTTTGTAACACCAAAGCACAATGCATCACTTGAAAAACTAGAAGGGGATATCAAGGCAGATGTAAAAAAGATAGAAATGCATAAGGCAGTAAAGCATGAGGATAGTAAAGCAAAGCCTCAAGCAAAGAAAAAGCCATCATTTGATGACTTTTTAAAGAAGAATTCAAAGAAAAATTCAAGGCATAAAGGAAGAGCTCCTAAAAGATAAGGCTAATTTTTCTTTTGTTTTAAATAATCTTTTTTGAGTATTGCCATGATGTAGATAGAGTCGTATTTTCCATTGTGAAATACAGCTTCTCTTAGAAGCCCCTCCTGAGCAAAGCCAAGGTATTTATAAAGGCTTTGAGCAGAGTAGTTGTATTCTTTGACATCTAGCCATACTCTATTAGCACCTAGTGTATCAAAGGCATAGGCAAGTAGCAGTTTAATACTGTCACGGCCGAAGCCTTTATTTTTTTGGGATACTGCTATTCTCATTAGCTCTATGCTCTTATGAGGACTGAGAACTCCTGCAACTATGATATAGCCAGCAGGCTCACTTGTATCTTTATCTTCTATTACTAGATGAAGGATATCTGGATTTTCTATGGCAGCCTTGTGCTGGTCATAGGTCCACTGAAATACATAAGGAGAATTGCTAGGGTCGCTCTCTGTTTTCATAATGTAGTCGATATCGCTTTCTAAAGAAGCTCTGACTCTTACTATGTCGTTTTCTAATAGTAGGTTTTGCACAATACATCGCCTCCATGACCTTTTAGTATTTTACATAAATATTGTATCATATAATTGCAGTCAGGAAGCGACAAGAAAATTACATAAGGGATTACTAAGCGGCAAGCTCAAGCTCTTCAAATATTTCGGACAATGTTTCTATAAGCAAATCTATTTCACTAGTTCCTATTATAAGAGGTGGAATAAATCTGAGCACATTTGTGGCAGTGCAGTTTATAAGGAAGCCTTTGTACAGGGCTTTTTGAACTACAGCTGCTCCAGGTATGCTAAGCTCAAGCCCAAGCATAAGACCGTGGCCACGCACAGCTTTTACTACTGAATATTTTTGAGATAGATATTGAAGCTTTAATTTAAAGTATTCGCCGATTTTTTCAGCATTTGCAGCAAGCTCATCATCTAGGATTGTCTCAAGTGTGGCAACACCTGCGGCGCAGGCTAAAGGATTTCCGCCAAAGGTACTGCCGTGGTCTCCACTTTGAAAAGCATCTGCCACTTCTACCTTAGCTATTACAGCTCCTATAGCACAGCCCCCAGCAAGACCTTTTGCAACTGTCATGATATCTGGAGTGATATCGTGATGCTGGTAGCCAAATAATTTCCCGGTTCTACCCATGCCTGTTTGAATTTCATCAGCTATGAGAAGCACATCATTTTGCTTGCAAAGTTCAGATACCTTCTTGATAAAGTCGCTATCGACTGGAGTTATTCCACCTTCACCTTGGATGGGCTCAAAAATAACTGCACAGGTATTTTTTGTTAGGGCCTGATTAAACGAATCTATATCATTGAACTTTGCAAACTTAAAGCCTTCTGGATGAGGACCAAAGCCTTCCTTGTATTTTGGATTGTCTGTTAGGTTAAGCGTCGTTAAGGTTCTGCCATGAAATGAGCCTGTCATAGCTATGACTTCATTTTTTTGGATACCATATTTTCTGTAGGCATATTTTCTAGCTAGCTTTACAGCCCCTTCGTTTGCTTCTGCACCAGAGTTACAGAAAAAAGCTTTGCCATCGAAGGAGTTTTCTACGAGCAGTTTTGCTAGCTTAACTTGAGTATCTATCCAGAAATAATTGGATATGTGAATCAGCTTCTGACTTTGTGTAGCTATTGCGTCGTTTAGTTTTTTGTTGTTATAGCCGAGGATGTTTACAGCTACTCCTCCTAGAAAATCTATATATTCTCTTTGATTATAGTCATATACTCTGCAGCCTTCTCCATGGCTAAAGCTAATTGGAAATCTGCCGTAGTTTGACATTAGATATTTTTGACCTTCATCTATTATATTTTGCATGTTTACAGCTCCTTTCATACTTTTATGCAGTTATCATTGTGCCGATACCAGTGTCTGTGAATACCTCCAGCAAAATGGAGTGAAACTGTCTGCCGTCGATTATATGGCATTTTTCCACACCGTTACTTACAGCATTGAGACAGCAGAACATTTTAGGAATCATTCCACCTTTGATTATTCCTTTTTTTATGTAGGAATAGGCTTCATTGATATTAAGTGCAGATATTACAGTGTTTGGATCTTGATGGTTTTCAAGCACACCAGCTACATCTGTTATAAGAATGAGTTTTTTAGCATTTAGACTTATAGCTACTTTTCCTGCGACTTCATCAGCATTTATATTGTAGCTTTCTCCATTTACACCTATTCCTATAGGTGAAATTACTGGGACATAGCCTTTTTCTATGACAGATAGGATAAGCTCTGGATTTATTGTAGTGATTTCACCGACTAATCCCAGCTCCTCGCTTTTTTGCTTGGCATTTATGATATTTCCATCTTTTCCGCTAAGCCCAAGAGCTTTGATGTCGTGATTGCTAAATAGAGAGACTATCTCAGGGGCTATTTTGCCAGTGAGTACCATTTCAGTGATTTTCATAGTTTCTTCATCTGTCACTCTAAGACCATTTATAAATTCTAGTTTTTTGTTGTAAAGAGTCATTAGTTCATTTATTTCAGGCCCTCCTCCATGCACTATTACAGGGTTTATTCCTATGTACTTAAGAAGAGCAATATCTCTAATTACGCATTCCTTGAGCTGATTGTTAATCATAGCGTTTCCACCGTATTTTATTACTACTATCTGTTTATGAAAGGTTTTGATATAGGATAGACTCTCAAGCAGTACATGAGCTTTCTGCTGAGGAGTAAGCTGATTTATCATGAATTTTTCCTCCTAACTTATATGGCTAGAGTTTATTTTTACATAATCATGTGATAGGTCACAGCCCCAAGCAATAGAGTTTTGACTGCCTGTTTTGAAGTCTACAAGGATAGTTATATTTCTCTCTTTGAGAAGCTTTTTTGCTGATTCCTTGCAAAATACTGTGCTTTGACCATTTTCGACTATTTTTATCGTTTCTTTATTATCTCCTACAAGGCTGATTTCTAATTTATCCATATCAAACTGAGCTCCAGAGTAGCCTATACTGCAGAGGATTCTGCCCCAATTGCTCTCCTCTCCAAACAGTGAAGTTTTGACAAGATTAGAGGTCAAAATAGATTTTGCTAGGTATTCATTTACAAAGGCAAAGGAATTTGCAAAGCTTTGTACTTCTGAATGATTTGCATTTAGCTCGTTATTACAAGCCTTGCCGTTTGCCATAACAGCCACCATATCATTTGTGCTTGTATCACCGTCTATGGATATCATATTGTAGGTTTTTTCAGTAGTGTCATTAAGAAGATATTTGAGGTAAGCCTTATCTATATTAGCATCTGTAGTTATTATGCTGAGCATAGTTGCCATTTGAGGATGTATCATTCTAGAGCCTTTTGCCATGCCACCTATAGTTACGATTTTATTGTCTATAGTTACTTGCACAGCTATGGTTTTTAGGTGAGCATCTGTAGTTATTATGCCTTTTGCAGCTTCCTCGCTTCCTTTTGCTGATAGAACACTCACGGCTTTAGTTATTCCTGCTTTTATTTTATCCATCTCAAGAGGTAGGCCTATTAGTCCAGTTGAAGATACAATTACATTTTGAGGAGCAATATTTAGAGCACTTGCTGTCACCGTAGCCATTTCGTAGGCATCACTTAGCCCTTTTTGACCGGTGCAGGCATTGGCATTGCCACTATTTATTACTATTGCTTGGATATTTTGATCTTGGATATGAGATTTTGATAAAGTGACAGGAGCGGCGCAGGCTTTATTG
>Ga0334893_1000844_pt1 | contig 34865 bp, 27 predicted proteins | sample GraSluR3_MG_5_FD_207218 | JGI IMG/M metagenome (GOLD analysis project Ga0334893, IMG submission 207218) | Sludge microbial communities from methane-producing bioreactor in Wageningen University, Netherlands - Granular Sludge_09_05-R3 | ecosystem: Engineered > Bioreactor > Anaerobic >...
CTGGACGACGTGCGAGACGGCCTGTCGAACACGATTCTGGCGGGAGAGAAGGCCGTCGACCCCGCAGTTCAGGTGCCGACGTCGTGGTATTGGGACGAGCCGTTCTTCCTCGGCGGATCGGGGGGCAGCGCCATCGACGCGGCGCCGCTGGAAAAAGAAGCTGAGGCGCCCGTAGCATGAACGACGCCGTGGCAGCCCTGGTGTGGCTGGCAGTCAATTCGTTGCTTGTCGCCAGCGCGTGGCGATGGAGCCGTCGACTGTTTCCGCGCGACGGTCTCGGAGAAACGACGATCCACGTGGTCACTCTGCCGTGGCCCAGCCAATGGAGTAGTAGCAGAGCCACTCGTAGGTCCGTAGCGTCGGCTTGCGGCCGCTCGAGAGGCGGATCGTGTGATCCGGCCTTGCAAGTCTCCCCCAAGCGCACGGCGGCGTCGAGGACCACACCCTCGGCGGCATCCGGCGGCGTTACAGGACGCTCTTCGAGCACCCGGCAGCGGCTGTTGTCGCGCAGTCGGCAATCAGAGCGGCTGGCGGCTGCTGCGACCTCATTGCACAGAACGAATTTGGCATAGCCGCGGTCGGTCATTCTGGCAAATCAAATACACCTCCGTGGGGACGCGCCAACCGCGTGCCAAAGTCGACAATGTTGCCGTCCACGCCGGGACACGTCGTTCCCGCTACGCAAGAATCGAGCCGAACACGATTGGATGACTGCCCGTTCGTCGCCCTACCAATGCACACGGCGGTGGTAGACGTACCATTCTACCAGGAGGACGGCGAGGCCGGCCAGGAGGAGCCACTTCCACAGCTCGCGTCGGGCGATTTCCCAGCCGGCGGCCTGGGCCGCGATGGGCGTGCCGCGGCCGATCTGGATGTCGCGCCGGGGGCGGATCGCACTTTCGGAGGCATCGACCAGGTTGACGGCAAAGCGATCGAGCATCTTGTCGCCGTCGCGGACCTCGTACACGCCCAGCTCCGAAGTGCCCGTGAAGTGGTACTTCCCGGGTCGCGTCTCGTTGAGCTCGACGACGGCGCCCGACGGCGTTCGCACGCGGATCGTTCTTCCGGGAGCCACGGCGTCGAGGGCGATCGGTTGGCCGGGCTGAAGGGCCGCCGGCGTGGGCGCGGCGGCTCCGCCGAGGTAATCCAAGAGATGGAGCACGAACACGGTAAAGCTCGCCTTGCACCACCAGTTGGTGCCCAGGAACGTGGCGGGGCCTTGTTCGTCCGAGGCGCTGCCGATGAGCACAAAACCGGCCACCGCGTCTTCGAACTCGTCGCGCGGCGCGATCGCCATCAAGGGGCCGGCGTCGGAGTCGATCAGTACGGTTCCACCCTGGGGGATCGCAAGGGGGCTTGCCTCGGCGATCGCGACCCCGTCCATGTTGACCGAGTGCATCAAGGGGTGGTTGGCCTCGACGTCGATGATGACGGGGAGCCGCGTCTTGGCGCGCGCCTGCCACGCGGTGGGCGGGGCCGACGCATCCGGGGCAGCCGGCGGGGGCGCGGGGCCGGCCTGCCGGGCATCGCTTCCCGGGGCGGGCGGAAGGGTGCCGATGAACCACGTATTGGCGCGGGGCGGGGTCGTGGGGCGGCAGCGATCGTAGATGACCAGATCGTGCGCGCCGAGGGCGGCCTGCTCCGCATAGGATTCGCTTTCGAGATAGCCGGGCGCCTCGACGCGCACCTCGGCGACGTCTCGCACGGTCGAAGTCGACAAGGCGCTCTCGAGCACGCGATTTCCCGGCGTGACCAGCAAGACGCTGCCGCGGCTCGGGGGATTAATCACCGCCCAGGCGACGTCGTCACATCGCAGGTGGTCGTTGCCTGCCGCGCGCAGTTCCAGCACGCCCGATTCGACGGCGCCCAGCGGAAAGGCCACGCCCGTGGGCTTGTCGAGGGCCACGTCGACCCGATCGGCGTCGATCAGCTCGCCGTCGCGTCGCAGCTCGAGCGAGACGGTCGCGTCGGCGAGGCCGAAGTTCTCGACGCGCGCAAATGCCTGCAGGGCGGCCGGATCGGTCTCGTGGCGACGGACGTTGAAGGCCGCGATCGCCACGTTGGCCGCCTCGTCCGAGCCGATCGCCACGTAGACGGGCGTGAGATTCCCCAGCCGGAAGTCGGCCACGGGCGGGAAGTTTCCGTCACTGAAAACGTACAGCGTGGCGGGCAGGGGCTCGGCGACCAGGAAATCGCCGGGGTCGTCGGCGGTGCGGCCGGGGTTCGCCAGCCCCGAGGCGAACTTCAGCGCCTCGGCGAGCGAGGTTCTGCGCGGGGTCGGCTCGATCGAATCGATCGCGTCGAGCAGCCTGCGCCGGCTCGACGTGAACATCTGCCTGACCCGCGCCGAGTCGGCGTCGGCAAAGCTGACGATCATGGCCACGTCGTGGGCGGTCATCTGCTCGACGATGGCCCGCGCCCGGCGCTTGGCCTCATCGAGGCGGGAGGGCGCCACGTCGGTGGCTTGCATGCTGGCCGAATTGTCGATGAGCACAATGAAGCGTTCGCCCGACACGTTCTCTCCGCGCCATCCCGGGCGCAACAGTGCCAGCATGGCCAGCAGCACCAGCAGCAACTGGAGCCACAGCAGCAGGTTCCGCCGCAGGCGCTGCCAGATCGTGTTGACGTGCAGGTCCTCGATCGAGCGGTGCCACAGGTAGGTGCTGGGCACTTCGAGGGGGTGGCGCTTCAGCTTGAGGAAATAGAGCGCGACGATCGCCGGCGGCACCGCCGCCAACACCGCCCACTGCCACCAGCTCAGCATGTTGATGAGCTGCCAGCCCGACTGGGCCCATCGCGTTCCCGGTTGCGGCGACATCAGCGCACCAGCCCTCGTTCTCGCAGGTATCCGGTGACCAGTTGCTCGACCGGCACGTCGTTGCGGGCCATCACATAGAGCATCCCGCGCCGGGTGCAGAACTCGCGGGCCGAGCCGACGAACGCCGCCAGGGTGCGCCGGTAGCGCTTCATCAGCGGCCCGCTCACGGTGATTTCGGCCACGTCGCGGTCCTCGCAGTCGATCAGGCGCAGGTCGCCCTTCAGATCGGGTTCGATTTCCTCGGCCGAGAGCACGTGGATCACGTAGACGTCGAGGTCCTGGGCGAGGAGGTAGCGCAGGGCCGGCTCGTAGCCGCCTTTGTCCATCAGGTCGCTGATCAGGACCACGATCCCCTTGCCGCTGTTGCGCAGGCAGAAGTTGCGGCAGCCTTGGGACAGGGAGATCGTTTCGCCGGGCTCGATCTTCTCGAGGGAATCGAGCATTCGCCAGAGGTTGCGCCGTCCGCGCAGCGCCGGGGCCGGCGACGGTTGACCCAGGGTCTCGATCTTCACGCGGTCGCCCCGTACCAGGCCGACGAACCCCAGCGCGGCGGCAAGCTGCATGGCGTAGCGGAGCTTGGTCGGATCGCCGAAATCCATCGACCGGCTGGCGTCGATCAGGGCGTAGAAGTGCAGATCCTCTTCCTCGACGAACATCTTCAGAAACAGCCGATCGAGCCGGGCGTAGGTGTTCCAGTCGATGAACCGCACGTCGTCGCCCGGCACGTAGTTGCGGAAGTCGGCGAACTCGACGCTCTGCCCCTTGCGCCGGCTTCGCCGCTCGCCCTTCATGCGCCCCCGAAAGATCTTGCGGCTGACCAGCTCCATTCGTTCGAGCTGGGCAAGCATCTCCGGCGTCAGTAGTGCGGTCGTATTCGACATCGTTCACGCTTCAATGGAGGCTGGAGGTTCGAGGCTGGAGGATTCGCGACGTATGGTGCTCGGAGGCTTCTTCCATCTCCAATCTTCCATCTCCAATCTTCGATCTTCCATCTTCGATCCTACCCTTCCGCTTTTTCCGGCACCTTCTCCAAGATTTCCAGCAGGAGGCCGTCGGGCTCGATTCCCTCGGCCTGGGCTTCGAAATTGACGATGATGCGGTGGCGCATGGCGGGAAGATACACGCGGCGCACGTCCTCGAAACTGACGTTGTAGCGCCCGTCCAGCAGGGCGCGAACCTTGGCGGCCAGCGCAAGCGCCTGGGCGGCTCGCGGGCTGGCGCCCCAGCGAATGTACTGGTTGGCCACCGGCACGGCCAACGGGCCGTCGGGATGGGTCGCCAGCACGAGGCGCACCAGGTAGTCCTGCAAATGCGGGGCAAGAATCACCTCTCGAACCAGCGACTGCCAGCGGCGGATCTCCTCGCCGTCCATGACCTTGGCGGGGCGCACGGTCTGCTCCCGCGTGGTGCGGTCGACGATCGCGGCCAACTGCTGCCGGTTCGAGTAGCCGACCAGAAGCTTGAAGAAGAAGCGGTCCAACTGGGCCTCGGGCAGCGGATAGGTTCCCTCCTGCTCGATGGGGTTCTGCGTGGCCATCACGAGGAAGGGCTGCTTCAGCTCGTGGCGCGTGCCCGCCGCGGTGACCGAGCCTTCCTGCATCGTTTCGAGCATGGCCGACTGCGTCTTGGGCGTGGCCCGGTTGATCTCGTCGGCCAGGCAGATCTGCGTGAAGATGGGCCCCTTCTGGAACTCGAAGAACCGGCGGCCGTCGGGCGTTTCCATGACCATGTTCGTGCCCAGGATGTCGGCCGGCATGAGATCGGGCGTGAACTGGATGCGCGAGAAGTCCAGATCGAGCACCTGGGCCAGTGTGCGGACCAGCAGGGTCTTGCCCAGGCCGGGCACGCCTTCGAGCAGGCAATGCCCACCCACGAACAGGCACGTGAGCACCCCGTGGATGATCTCCTCGTGTCCCACGATGACTCGGCGGATCTGCGCCTCGACCGCCGCGTAGCGCGCGGCGAACTCCCGGGCTCGTCGCTCCATGGTCTCGGCAATGCTCATGGATGATTCCTGTGGGCTGCGGACCCGGTCGGCGGCGTGGGTCCTTGGGAATGGATCATTCGTCGGTCTTTTTCCAGAGGCGCTTCTTGGCTCGCAGGAGCCGCTCGGTGTAGCTCTCTTCCTCCTTCTCGGAGGCGAGCGAGGGCTGCTCGGGACTCGGTCGGGCCGGAGTGGGCGGCGCGCGGAACTCGTCGAGCGTCGCGGCCTCGCCCGCCTCGGGCGACGGCTCGAAGCGCGTGCTCGCGCGGAGCTGCTCGACGCGGTCGGTCACCTCGGCCTTGCTGCTGCGCAGGCGGTCGAGCACCTCGCTCTTCTCGTCACCCGTCGTGCGCCTCAGGAGGCGATCGCGGACCTTTGCCGCCAGCACGGGCACCCAGGCGAAGCCGACCTGCACGCGGCGCACGAACACGTCGAAGAAGAACAGACAACTGCCCGCGAGAACCAGCCAGTGCCACGCGTCCTGGCTGGCCGTCGCCCGGAGCAGGTCGTGCCGAAACGTGTTCACCGCCAGGAGCGGCTCGACGTCGTCGACGTGGGCGGGCCAGTCGATCACCTCGCCGCGCCGGCCTCCCTGGGGGACCAGTTCGGCGAGCTGCCCCAGAAGCGCCGCGTTCGTGCCCCGGCCGCGGAACTCGTCGGAATAGGGCACGTTCACCCCGGTTCGAATCGGCTCGATGCCCAGGCCCGGTTGGATCGACACGAAGTAGCTGCCGGGTTCGCGGGCGGGAAAGGTCCCCACGTACCGGCCTGGCGCGGTCTGCTCGAGTCGCAGATCGAGGGTCTCGCTCCGCGGTTCGGTTTCGAGGCCTTCGGCGTCCGACTCGGGCGCGACGACGACGCCCGACATGTCGAGAAAGTTGAGATACTCGTCGTCCTTGTCGAGGGCGGTCACGATGACGCGGACTTCGCTCCCTTCGACGTCGGTCGAAACGGTGAACTTCCCCGCGTCGGCCACCGGCCGCATCGACCAGACGACCATCTGGCCGAACAGCTTGTCGTACTGCGGCCAGCGGGTCCAGTCGGCGGTCCACCGCGTGCCCGCGTCCGTGGTAAAGGCGACGGTCTTGCCCAGCCCGTAGGTCCAGCTTGCCAGCAGGGTGCGATTGTCCTCGCTGCCGGGCTGGGGCGAGATCAAGGCGACTTCGACCAGCGGGTTTTCCTTGCGCGTGGTCATGACGAAGCCGGTGACGCGCGGGGGCTCCTTGATGCCGCGGAGCATCTCGTGGGGGTAGCGGATCTGCGGCGCCACGCCGGCCGGGTTCTCGTAGATCAGCGGCTGGGCCACGCGCCGGGCCTCGCGCTGGAAGATCTTCGGCAGGGCGCTGGCGTTTTGCACCTTGTAGTGCTTGCCGCCGGTCGCCCCGGCCAAGTCGCGCATCGTCGTCCATTGAGCGCCGGGGTGGCAGGCGACTTCGACGGTCGAGACCGTGATCTTCGAATTGGCCAGGACCCTGACGACGGGATTCGTCGGCGGCGTGGGATCGCCGTCGCTGATGACGATCATGTGCTTGACGGCCGCGTCGGGCAGAGCGGTCAGCGCCTGCTCGGCCATGCGCAGGCCGGGGTCGAAGTCGGGCATGTCGCCGGGGACCATCCGGCCCAGGAAGTCGAGCATCAGCAGGCGGGAGCGTCCGACCTCCGACATGGGCGGCTTCCAGAGCCAGGTGCATCCCACCCCGCTGTCGTAGTGAATGACGCCGCAGTAGTCGCGCGGCCCCAAGGCCTTGAGGGCCTCCTCGGCGATCTTCTTCTGCCAGAAGTTGCCCTGGGGCATTTCCGAGGCGTGCATGATCATGGCCAGGGCGCCCCGGGGCACGACCTTGCTGCTCTTGACGTGGAAGTCGACGGGCATGGCCTTTTCGAGCTCCGTGTTGGCCCAGCCGCCCGCCCCGAAGCCGCTCGGACCGCCCAGCATGATCAGCCCCGCGCCCATGGCGTGGGTGTTGTGCACGAGCATCGAAACCTGGCGGTCGGTGAATCGTTCGCGCGGGACGTTGGCCAGGATGACCGAGTCGTAGTCTTGAAGCGCGGCCAGGTTCGTGAACAGGTCGCTCGTCGGCATGACGGTCACCTCGAGCCTCTGCCCTCCCACGTCGCCGTTGCCGAAGCTCTGCCGCCGAAGCGTCTGCACGAGACGATCGAACTGGCCGGGCGCGTCTTCGTCTTCGATCAACAGCACTTTGCCCTTGCCGCGGATCTGGGCGAACGAAGTGGCCCGATTGTTCTGCGGCATGGTGTCGTCGTCGGGACGCTCAGGAGTAAACACGGCCTCGTACTCGTAGAAGCCCGAGGCTTCGAGCTCCTGCTGCACGTTGAAGGCCCGCTTTCCCTGCGGGCCGGGCGGCAACTCGATCTCCGACTCGCCGACCAGATCGGAGCGCCCCTCGCTCCGCCGCCAGATCGCCAGCCGTCCCCGCGCCACGCCCGAATCGCCTTCGCCGGCCTCCCGCGTGTTCGTCAGCACCACGCGAAGATCGAAGGGCTGGCCCTCGCGAATCGCGCCGGGCACGCTCACCCGCTCGACGATGACCTCGCCGCCTCGCGGGTAGTGGACGGGCACCACGTCGATTCCCACGCCGGCGCCGGCCAGGGTGTGGGCCTGCTCGAGGGCGTCGCCCAGGTTCTCGTCGCCGTCGCTGACGAGCACGACCCGCTTCGACGCGTCTTCGGGAAAGGACGCCTGGGCCAGGCGCATGGCGGCGGCCAGGTCGGTGTAATTCGGATCGACCGAACTCTCGACGCCCGCAAGCACGACGTCGTCGTCGAACGGGGGCACCTCGACCGTGGCCTCGCGGCCGAAGACGATGACGCCCACCCGATCGCGGTGCTCGCGGTGGGCGCCGACCGCCGCGTTGACGTAATCGACCATGGTCTCGCGCCGCTCCTGGGGGATGCTGGCCGACTGGTCGAGCAGGTAGATGACCGTCAGCCGGTCGGTCGTGTGCACGAGCTGCATCTCGGCCAGGGCCAGGACGAACAGCGCCAGCACGAGGGTGCGCAGGCCGAGCGCGACGATCCGCCGCACCGGACCGAGGGCGGCCAAGCCGCGAAAGCTGAGCCACCACACGACGGGAACCGCGGCCAGCAGGGCCAGGTATCCGGGCGACTCGAAGCTCAGGCCGTAGCTCGACATGATCCTTCACCCCGGCGCGCGGATCGGTCAGATCCGGATCGTCTGCACGCGGTTGTTCTTCGTATCGAGGACGTGGATTCTTCCCCGGCTGTCTTGGACCACGGCCCAAGGCGTATCCAACTGGCCGGGCGCGCGCCCGTGCGTTCCCCAGCATCCCAGCGACCGCCCGTCGCGCGTGAATCGCTGCACGCGGTTGTTGCCGTACTCGACGACCAGGATCGTTCCGTCGGCGGCCAGCAGCAGGTCGTAAGGATAATAGAGCCGGCCGGGCTCGCGTCCGCGGGTGCCCCAGAGCCCGATCAACCTGCCTTGGCCGTCGAAGATCTGGATGCGGTGGTTGCAGGCGTCGGCCACCCAGATGCGGTCGTCTTCGTCGACGGCCAGATTCTGGGGCCGGCTGAGTTGGCCGGGCGCGGAGCCGGGCTCGCCCCACTGGAGCAGAAACCGCCCGTCGGGCGCGAATTTCTGGATCCGATCGTACTCGCCGTACTCGCCCACGTACAGGTTGCCCTGGGAGTCTTCGACCACGTCGGTCACCAGGCCGAATTGCCCGGGCCGTTGGCCGTAGGTCCCGCCGATCGTGGCCAGCAGTTCGCCGGAATGCGAATAGACGAGAACGCGGTAGTAGTGGGTGTCGGCCACGAGGATGCGCCCGCCCCGACCGACCGAGATGCCCGTGGGTTTGCCCGCCTCCCACGCCGGAGTGCGCCAGGCGTGAAGAAACTGCCCTTCCCGGTCGAAGACCTGGATGCGGGCCGTCATGTCGACGACGTAAATCCGGTCGCCCTCGTCGATCGTCATGGCGCGGGGCTTCTGGAAGCGCCCGTCCGAAACGCCCCGTCGCCCCCAAGTCTTTTCGAACCGTCCCATGGTGTTCCCGTCGCCGTGGCACCCGATGGCGACGGTCGCCACGAGCACCACGACGGTCCAGCCGCGCCGGGCCGAGGCGCCTCGTCCCCGAACGCGCGCGTCGCTTTCTGGTGGGGGAACCTCGAGCACGGACGTGTCCCGCTGGTGGATTCTCTGTGTCCACACACTAGAAGGGTACACGTTTTCGGCACCGCGCACCAGGAGTGGGTTGCGGCCGGCAAGATCGGCAATCGTGCGCGGCGCCCGGGTATCGCGCCCGCACGGTGCGGCCGAGACGGCCTCGCTCCAGAATCATGCAAGGTCGTCTAAAGCACCACGTCCAGTTCGTAGCGCACGTCGTCATGGCCGTTCGGCCCCATGGTGGCGAGGGCCTCGCTGACGGCGGCCTGCACGAGCTGGCGAGCGTAGTAGGAGTTGACTCGCCCCGACACGACCAGGTCGCGGCCGAGTCGCTCGACGCGCAACGAGCGAACGCGTCCCCCGGCGCGTCGCTTGATCGAGCGCGAAAGCCGCTTGCACGGGTCGTCGGGCGCGTCGGGAACGGGCTGGGGAGCCTGTTGCGGCCCGGAGGAAGACGGGTCGGAGGCTCGAATCCGCTGCCAAGTCTCGAGACGATGGATGGCCGTGTCGGGCGGGGCATGAATGCCCAGACGCACCCGCTTGCCGCTGACCTGAACCACCGAGATCGTCACGCCCTGCGTGGGCAACACCACTTCTTCGCCGACTTTGCGACAGAGGACCAGCATAGGAGGACTCCCTTCCGACAGGTATTCACAGATTGACGGGTTGGTGCGCCGGGCGGTGGGGCCCGCAGTCGGCCCCGGGCGGGAGCCCGACGCGATAGGTCTTGCGATTCGCCTGGGAGTGCATCGCCTTGACGATGACTCGCTTCAACTCGGTGAGATCGGCGCATTTCTCGACACACGCGGTGGCGAGGCACCCGCGGCGATCCCGGGCGCACTCGTCGTCGAACGACGTGAAGAACACGATGGGAATCCCCGGACAAATCGACCGGATCGCCTCGAGCGTCTCCAGCCCGTTCATCCTGGGCATGCACACGTCGAGGATGACCAGATCGGGCCGCTCGTCACGCATCGCCGCGAGCACTTCCGTCCCGTCGCCGGCCAAGAGCACCCGGTAGCCTTCGTACTCGAGTTCCCGACGGCAGTATTCGCGGATGTTCTTGTTGTCGTCGGCGAAAAGGATCGTCTTCATCGGCGATGCCCAGCGTGAGAAGCACGGGATTGGCCTGAACCGTTTGTGGGACATACCTTCTGCAATCATCGTGCCAGTTGCGGCAGGGCAGACCGGCGCAAGCACGTAACCCACGATGAGAAAAAGAGATGCGAAATCGAGGCCCTCGCGGGGGATCGCGACGCGGCCGGCCCCGACATGTCAGCTTCCCGACATGCTGTCGGGAGCCTGACGATCGGTCCGCTGCCCGGCGCGGTCGCGATGGAGGTCGTATTTCTGCATCTTGCCGTGCAGCGTGGGCCGCTGGAGCCCCAGCAATCGGGCGGCGTGCGTCTGGTTGCCTTGGGTGCGGCAGAGGGCCTCCGAAAGCAGTGTGCGCTCGACGCGTTCCACCAGGTCGTCGTAGGCGCGGTCTCCCCGGTACGAATCGAGGTGACGGGCGACCAGGTTGGCCAGATTGTCCCGATCGGCATCGGCCCCGGGGCAAGCCGGTGCCGAGTCGGCCTGTCCACGGGGTTCGAGAATCGGCCCCAGATCGGACGCCTGGACGGGAAATCCCCTCGTGAAGATCATCACCCGTTGGATGGCGTGCTGGAGCTGCCGGACGTTTCCGGGCCAGGGGTGTGCGACGAGCATGGCGCGGGCGTCCTCCGAGATGGGGGGAAGCTCGACCTTCAGCTCCAGCGCCGAGCGGGCGAGGAAGTAGTCGATCAGTTCGGGGATATCTTCCCGACGCTCGCGCAGCGGCGGGACCTCGATGGTCACCACGTTGAGGCGGTGGAAGAGGTCCTCTCGAAAGCGGCCGTCGGCGATGGCCGCCTCGAGATCGCGATTCGTGGCGGCGAGCACGCGCACGTCGACGCGAACGGTCTGATTGCTCCCCAGCGGCTCGAAGGCCCGCTCTTGAAGCAGGCGAAGGATCTTGGCCTGAATGGCCGGAGGGACGTCGCCGATCTCATCGAGAAAGACCGTGCCGCCATGGGCCTGCTCGAACTTGCCCACGCGCCGCCGGGACGCCCCGGTAAAAGCACCCTGGACGTAGCCGAACAACTCGCTTTCGAGCAGGGTTTCGGGAATGGCCACGCAGTTGACCACCGACAACGGCGCGTCGCTGCGCAGGCTGTGTTGGTAGATGGCTCGAGCGACCAGCTCTTTGCCCGTCCCCGACTCGCCCCGGATGAGCACGGTGGCGTCGGTCGGGGCCACGCGTCCGATGGCCTTGTAAAGCGCCTGCATTTTCGGGCCGTGGCCGACGATGGCTTCGCCCGCCGGGGCCGGGGCCTCGGGACCGAGAAGGATGTGCCCCTGCATCAGCCGGGCGCTCTCGAGGGCCCGCTCGATGGTGGCCAGGATCTCGTCGGGCTCCAGCGGCTTGAGCTGGTAGTCGAACGCGCCGCGCTTGGTGGCCTCGACGGCCGTCTGCATGGTTCCCCGGCCGGTCACGATGATCACGGGGAGCTTGGGCCGGGCTTCCCTCAACCGGGCCAGGGCTTCCAGGCCGCTCATGCCGGGTAGGCAGACGTCCATGACGACCAGGTCGACCGGTTCGGCCTGTGCCCGGCGGATGGCCTCTTCGGCGCGATGCAGGGTGACCGCTTCGTAGCCCTGTTCGACGAGCAGCATTTCGAACGCGGCCAGCACGCCGGGCTCGTCGTCAACCACGAAGATTCTGCTCATCGCCTTCGGCCTCGGCCGTCGGAATCCACAACGCCAGCGTCGTGCCCTGCTCGGACGACGATTCCAGCACCAAGCGCCCATTATGCCGGGCCACGATCTGGGCGGCAATGCACAGCCCTAGCCCGGTCCCCTCGTCCTTGGTCGTGAAAAAGGGCTCGAAGATCCGCCGGCCCACGTCTTCCGGCATCCCGTGCCCGGTGTCGCGGATTCGCGTGACGACCCACGGCCGGCCGTCCCGGTCGCGTTCGGCCGTGGTGGTAACGTCGATCTGTCCCCCTTCGGGCGTCGCCTCGGTCGCGTTATCGAGCAAATTGCCCAAGACCTGCCGGATCTGCTCGGGATCCGCGACGACGGGCGGCAGCTCGCCCGGGTCGGCGTACGACAGTCGCAGTCCTCGGCCCTCGATGCGCGGCCGAAAAAGATCCAAGGTCTTGCTGACGAGATCCGCGATCTGCCGGCGCTCGAGCCGCAAGGCCGGAGGGCGCGAGAACTCGAGAAAGTTGCGAATGATGCTCTCCAGACGCAGGATCTCGTCGGAGATGATTTCCAGCTTGTGATCCAGCTCCCGATCGCCGGCCACGGCGCTGCGAATCGAGAAGAGCCACATCTTCACGGCCGTCAGGGGGTTGCGCATCTCATGGGCGACGCTGGCCGCCAACTTGCCCACGGTCGCCAGCTTCTCGGCGCTGAGCAGGCGGTTGCGGCTGGCCTCGAGATGGGATCGCGTGTCGGCCACGTCGTCCATCAAGAGACGCAGGTGGGCGCCAACCGTCCGCAGCTCGTCGGTGGGGAAGGCGCCGTTCTCGGCCTGCGCGCCGGAGAATTCGCGGGCATCGGCGATCATCTTGCGCAGCGGCAGCAGGACCGCGGCGAAGAACATCCACGCCAGAACCAGGCCCAGGCCCGCGGTAAGACCGACACAGATTCCCACCACCCACGTGGCGCGGCGCGTCTTCTGATCGGCCGCGAGCTGATCCTGATCGACGCCGCGTTGAATTTTCGCGATGTAGTCTTCACAAAGACCGAAGGCTTTCTCAAAGACGGCATTGACTTCATGCACCAGGGTCGACGCCGCCAACTCGGTTTCTCCCGCCTTGTAGAGCTTGACGACTTGGTCCCGCATCCCGATGTAGTCTTTGTAGACCGCCCCAAGTCGCGTGAGAATGTCGCGCTCATTCTCCGCGCTAGCGTACCTCCAAGCGGTGGCGTACTCTTCGTCGAATCGCTTTTTTTTGTCCTCCAGGCGGTCGAGCCACTCGGGCTCGCCCCCGTCGAGGATGTACGACGAGACGAGACCCCGCTGCTCCAACAGCGCGATCTCCAGCTCCTCGGCAGCCTCGAGGCTGGGCAGGGTGTCCGTCGCCATCGAGTGCAGCGACTCGGCGATCTCTCGGGTCCAGTAGAGCGCCATGAGGCTGCTGGACATTGCCAGAATGATCACCCCGATGATCGCCAGGGCGAACTTCGTGCCCAGGCTCAGACGCGTCGTCAACCACTTCACGCACCGTCTCCCCGTCGAGATGGGCCCCGGAGGGCGGGCACTGACTGCGCCTATTCTACTCGATGGGTCGCGCGGTACGCGACGGGAACGCCGCTACCCGTCCTTCAGGCGGATGAGCACGTCGTCGCCCTCGACCTTCACCTCGTGCGCCACGGTGGCCTGGGTGGCGGGCATGGTCAACGCCCGGCCGTCGCGCACGTCGAACTGCGCGCCGTGCCGGGGGCAGATAATCGTGTAACCGCGCAGCTCGCCCTCGGCCAGGGGACCTCCGTCGTGCGTGCAGAGGTCGTCGAGGGCCCAGAACGTGCCCGACACGTGGAACAACGCCACCAGCCGGTCGCCGACCTCGACGACCGTCTTGCCCGGGTCGGGCAGATCGGACACTTGGCATACGGGGACGAACTCGGAGGTCGAATGGGGTTCCATTTCGGCTGCCAATTTGCGTGGAGACGTGCGGTTTACTGGTACTCCCGGACGCGGCGGCGAATCGCGTCGCCCAGGGCGTCGCGAACGCTGTCGATCGTAATGCGGTCGAACACCTGCTGGAAGAAGCCGGCCACGATCATGCGCACGGCCTCCTTGCGCGTGAGGCCGCGGTTCTGGGCGTAGAAGATCTGCTCGTCGTCGACCCGGCCCGCCGTGGCGCCGTGCGAGCACCGCACGTCGTCGGCCTCGATCTCGAGCCCGGGGATCGAGTCGGCCCGCGCCGATTCGGAGAGCAGCAGGTTGTCGTCGCGCTGGTAGGCGTCGGTCTTGTCGCAGCCCGGATCGACCTTGATCATGCCCCGCCACACCAGGTGCGATCGGTCCTGCAACGCTCCCTTGTAGAGGAAATCGCTGTGGCAGTAGGGCTCCCGGTGGTGCTGCAGCGTGTGGTACGAAAGGTGCTGTTTGCCTTCGGTGAACATGACGCCGTTGACCTGCACGTCGGCGTCGCGCCCGGCCAGCACCACGTGCTGGTTCACCTTGGCCAGGCGGCTCCCGAGCGCCCCGATCGTCCACTGCAACCGGCCGCCGCGCTCGACCACGGCCTTCTGATGGGCGAAGTGCCAGACGCCGGTCCCCCAGTTCTGCAGGCCGACGTAGCGGAGCCGGGCCCCCGGGCCCACGATGATCTCGGTCGTGCCGCAATGGAGCCCCGCGCCCGACGCTTCGAGACTGCCGGTCTCGGCCAGCAGGGTCGCTTCGGCCCCTTCGTCGAGCACGACCAACGTCCGGCCCAGATCGACCCCGCCCGGCGAAAGCCCCGAAAACGTGTGCAGCGGCCGGTCGATCGCCACGCCGCGCGGGACGTACAGCAGCGTGCCCCCCGACCAGCACGCGCCGCTGAGCGCGGCAAACTTGTCGACCCGCGGGTCGACGATCCGCCGCGTCAAATAGGGCCGGAACAGGTCGCCGTGCTCGGCGAGCAAATCGTCGAGGCTGCCAAACATAACCCCCTGCGCCGACCACCGGGCGCCGAGTTCGGCGGTTTGCACGTGGGTGTCGAGCGAAGCGGTCCGCCCGGCCAACTCGACGTTCGCCGCAAGAAGGGCCTCGGGTTCGACGACGGTCGGGGCGGGGACGGCCGGCAGGCCGAAGCGGTCGAGCCGCAGCAGGCGAATGTCGGTCCGTCGCCACTCCTCGCTTCGCGAGTCGGGCAGGTCGAGCTCACGGAAAGCCCGCCAGGCGCGGCGACGCAGGTCGGTCAACCACGAAGGCTCGCGCCGCGCGGACAGAAACTGCTCGAACGCTTGCGGGTGGAATCCTGTTTCGGCGACGGTTGTGGTCATGGTGGGCGCTTTGCAGTGTCCTGTGGTGTTTTGCGGTTCGAGAAGCCGTTTCGGCCCCGTCGCGGCAATCGGCCTATCCGACCGAGCCCTCCATCTGAAGTTGAATCAGCCGGTTCATCTCGACGGCGTATTCCATGGGCAGCTCCTTGACCAGGGGCTCGACGAACCCGCTGACGATCATGGCGCTGGCCTCGGCCTCGGTCAGCCCGCGGCTCATCAGGTAGAAGAGCTGCTCTTCGCCGATCCGCGACACGCTCGCCTCGTGGCCGACCATGACGTCCTGCTCTTCGATTTCGATGTACGGGTAGGTGTCGCTGCGGCTGCGGGGATCGAGGATCAGGGCGTCGCAGACCACGTTCGATTTGCACTTCACGGCGCCCTTTTCGATCTTGACCAGGCCGCGGTAGCTCGCCCGCCCTCCGTCCTTCGAGATCGACTTCGAGACGATGCGGCTCGACGTGTGCGGGGCGCAGTGGACCACCTTGGCCCCGGCGTCCTGGTGCTGGCCAGCCGAGGCAAACGCGACCGAGAGGATCTCGGCCCGGGCCCCCGGCTCGCGCATGTACACGGCCGGGTACTTCATCGTGAGCCGGCTTCCCAGGTTTCCGTCGACCCATTCGGTCAACGAATCGGCATATCCCACGGCCCGCTTAGTCACGAGGTTGTAGATGTTGTTGGCCCAGTTCTGGATCGTCGTGTAGCGGACCCTCGCCCCGCGCTTGGCGATGACTTCGACCACGGCCGAGTGAAGGCTCTCGGTGCTGTACGTGGGGGCCGTGCAGCCCTCGACGTAATGGCACGAAGCGCCCTCGTCGACGATGATCAGCGTCCGCTCGAACTGCCCCATGTTGGCCGCGTTGATGCGGAAATACGCCTGCAGGGGAAAGTCGACGTGCTCGCCGGGCGGCACGTAGATGAACGATCCGCCCGACCAGACCGCCGAGTTCAACGCGGCGAACTTATTGTCGGTAGGCGGGATGATCGTGCCAAAGTGCTCGCGCACCAGATCGGGGTAGTCGCGCAAGGCCGAGTCCATGTCGGTGAAGATCACGCCGCGCTCGGCCAGGTCTTCGCGCAGCGAGCCGTAAACGACCTCGCTCTCGTATTGCGCCTTGACGCCCGCCAGGTACTTGCGCTCGGCCTCGGGAATGCCCAGCCGGTCGAAGGTCCGCTTGATGTCGTCGGGCACCTCGTCCCAGGTCCGCCCTTGCCGGTCGGTCGGCTTGAGGTAGTAGTAGATGTCCTGGAAGTCGACGTCGATCTTGCCGCCCCATCGCGGGACGGGCTTCGACTCGAAGATCCGCAGGCTTTCGAGGCGGAAGTCGCGCATCCAGTCGGGCTCGGCCTTCATCGCCGAAATCTCGCCGACGATTCCGGCGTCGAGACCCTTGCGGGCCTTGAAGACGTAGCGCTCTTCGTCGCGAAAATCGTACTTGTTGATCTCGCCGACGACATCGGTGGTTGGGGTGGGTAGATCGGTAACCACGGCTTATCTCAATCCTGGTTGAGGGTTGCGTCGGAAATCTCACCCGCCGGCGGCCACCAGGGCTTCGGTGTGGGCGGCCGCCTCGGGGTAGGCTGCACGAATTCGGTCGTAACCGTGCCGGTGCAGCTCCTCGGCCAGTTCGGCCCCGCCCGTCTCGACGATGCGCCCGCCGAGCATGACGTGGGTGTAGTCGGGATGATTGTGTTCGAGGAGCCGCTCATGGTGGGTGATGATGAGGATGCCCATCTCCCGTCCGCCGATCTGGGCGATGCTCTGGCTGGCCAGGCGCACCGCGTCGACGTCCAGCCCGCTGTCGGTCTCGTCGAGGATGGCGAATTTGGGCCGCAGCATGGCCATCTGGAGGATCTCGGCCCGCTTCATCTCGCCTCCCGAGAACCCGTCGTTCACGTAACGGCGGGCGAACTCGGGATCCATGCGAAGCTGGTCCATTTTGCCGCGGAGCTCTCGGCGGAACTCCCGCATGGGAATCAACTCTTCGCCCTCCTTGCGATCGGGACGGCGCACGTTCGTCGCGGCATGGCGCAGGAAGTCGGCCATCTTCACGCCGGGAATGGTCATCGGCCGCTGGAAGGCCATGAACAGCCCCGCCCGGGCCCGCTCGTGCGGCTCCAGTTCGAGCAGGTCGGTGCCGTCGAGATCGATCCGCCCGCGGGTCACTTGGTAGCCGGGGTGCCCCATGATGGCCAGCCCGAGCGTGCTCTTACCCGAGCCGTTCGGCCCCATCAGCGCATGGGTCTCGCCTCGCCGAACGACCAAGTGGACGCCGCGGAGGATCGGCTTGTCGTCGACGTTCACGTGGAGATCGGAGATGGTCAACGTCTCTTTCATGTCGTTTCGTTCTCGTCGTGTTCCTGATTGCGTTCGCTCGGAGCCGGAAGTCTCTCGTCGGATCGATCCGCCTGGAACCGGCAGGTCGCCGCCCCGTCGAGCCGGCACTCGGCCAGTTGGACGCCTTCTCCCAACAACTCGGAGAAGAGCAACTTCTCGAGCAGGCAGATGCTGGGGTCCTCCTCGGCCAGCTCCTGGTAGGGGCAGGCGTGGGCGGTAAGCACCGGGAGCCGACCCGACCGATCGACCGAAAACGGGACCCGCCGCTGCTCTAACAGCTCGGTGAGCGACTCCATGCGTTCGGCCAAGGTGTTGCCCTGGATATGGCGCGCATAGGCTTTGGCCAGGGCCTTGGCGACCCGATCGACGAGCACGCGGCGCGCCTCGGCGCTCTCGATCGCCGCGACCTCTCGCCACAGGGCCAATGCCAGGTCGGCGAAGTTCGAGCCGGTCACTCGCACCCCCTTCTGGGTGAGGCGGTAGCGGTGCTTGGGGCGCCCCCGTCCTGCCCGAACCACGTCGCGCTCGATGAGCCCCTGAGCCATCAAGCGGCTGAGGCGCTGGCGCACGGCCGTCGGCGTAACCTCAATGAAACAAGCCAGTTCGGTCACGCTCATGGGTCCCGTCGACCGCATGAGATCGAGCAGGTCGGCATCGGTCGTATGCACGTCGGTCGCCACTAGCGAATCTCCGAGGGAGTCCATCGGTTCGTCTTCGTTGGAAGTATACGCGTTTACGCATTTTTGACAATAGAAAATACAACAAATATCAGGCACAAGGCCGCGCCGGGCCGATCGGCGCCGTGGAGGCCGACCTGAGCGGTCCTCGGCGTTTGGCCCGTTCGGATGCGTCGCAGGCGGCCGTACCGACCGGCACGCTGCTTCTACCGATCGACGTCGGCAACGCCTCGGCCGCGAGATATCGCCGGTCAATGCAGACCAGCGCGGCCAAATGAGCCCCGGCCGAGTGCCCGGTCAGGAAGGTTGCCGTCTGCTTGACTGCCCGCACGGTTTTCGTTAGCATGCTCGTGCTTTTCCCCCGGAAGCGTGCCCGACCATCCTGCCAGTAGAAGTCGATCATGCCAAAGCGTGCATCCAAGAGGGCGCCCCAACGTGCGAAGTCCGCGGATTCCGGCGACCGATTGCGCAAGGCCCTGGCGAAACGCACGAAAGGCGAGCTGATTGACGTCGTTGTCGAGCTGGCGGGCGAGGATCGCGGAATCCTCCGTCGCCTCAACGCGCGGTTTGGCGTCGAACCACCGCCCGAGGGTCTTGTGGTCGTCACCCGGCGGGCAATCGCCGACGCGACCGACTTCGACGAACGCGAGATAAACCGTAATTTCGACTACGACAGCCAAGCCTACAGTGAGGTGAAACGCAATCTGAGCCGCTTGATCGGCCTGGGGCAATTGCGGATGGCGATGGACCTCTCCCTGGAGTTAATGAAGAGGGGAAGCTACCAGGTCGAGATGAGCGACGAGGGCTTGATGAGCGACGACATCGAGGAGTGCCTCAAGGTGGTCGTCAAGGGCCTCGAGAAGTGCGACCTTCCCGCGCGCGAAGTGACCGCCTGGTGCGACAAGATGCTCCGCAGCGACCGCGTCGGCTTCATCTGCGCCGACGCGTTGGAGACGCTGCGACGCCAATTCGAGCCGTCGCGCCTATAACCTCGCGCCGAGCTTGCTCCGTCGGCGCGATTCGCCGGGGAGTCTCGCCCGCGGACGGGCGGCCTACTTGATCGTCGCCTCCAACTGCGGCTCGCCCGGCTGCATGGCCGCCTTGTGGGCCTCGGCCAACTCGCGGATCGCGGCCACCGCCTCGGGATACTTCGCGGCCACGTCGTACTGCTCGGAGGGGTCGTGACCGAGATGGTACAGAAGGGGCGGGTCGTGCGTCTCGGGCTTTCCGGGGCCGTAGGCCGGCCTCGTGATGAAGTGGGCCTTGAAGGGCCCTTGACGCACCGCGTAAAGCTGGACGCCGCGGTAGTAGAACATGGCGTCGCGCGGGCTGGGGCCCGTGCCCAGCAGGGCGGGCGAGATGTCCATGCCGTCGAGCACGCGGTCGGCGGGCAGGTCGGCCCCGGCGAGCGTGCACAGGGTGGGCAGCAGGTCCATGGTGCAGCCCAGGTCGGCGACCACGCCCGGCTCGATCGTGCCCGGCCACCAGAACAGCGCCGGCTCGCGCATGCCTCCCTCGAACGTGCAGCCCTTGCCGTCGCGCAGCAGGCCCGCCGATCCGCCGTGCTCGTTGAAGATCAGCCAGGGCCCGTTGTCCGAGGTGAAGACCACGAGCGTCTTCCGGTCGAGCTTCAGCTCGCGGAGCGTGTCGAGCACCCGGCCCACGCTCCAGTCGATCTCTTCGATCACGTCGCCGTACAGCCCCCGCAGACTCGTGCCGCGAAACTCGTCGGACGTGAACAACGGCACGTGGGGCATGCTGTGGGCGAGGTAGAGGAAGAAGGGCCGATCGCGGTTCTTGCGGAGGAACGCGACCGACTCCTCGGCATACCGCTTGGTGATCGTGTTCTGGTCGGCGGGCCGCTCGACGATCCGCTCGTCGCGCATCAGGGGGACGTTCCAGTACTCGATTTTCGGGTCCCAGAACGCTTCGCGTCCCTTGGGCGAGTCGGCCACGCGGTCCATGTCGTTCGAGTAGGGGATGCCGAAGTAGGAGTCGAACCCCTGGCGGGTCGGAAGGTATTGGGGCAGGTGGCCCAGGTGCCACTTGCCCACGCAGGCCGTGGCGTAGCCGAGCGGCTTGAGGGCCTCGGCGATCGTCACCTCGTCCGGGGGCAGCCCGCCGGCCGAGTCGGGAAAGAGCACGCGCCGGCGGTCGCTCGCCATGCCGTTGCGGATCGGCAGGCGCCCGGTCAACAGGGCGGCCCGGCTGGGCGTGCAGACCGAGGCGGCCGCGTAGAAATTGGTCCACTTCTGGCCTTCCTGGGCCATGCGGTCGAGGTTGGGCGTGCGGATGGTCGGATGCCCATAACAGCCGAGGTCGCCGTACCCCAGATCGTCGCAGAACACGATCACGACGTTGGGCCGGTCGGCCCGCTCGGCGGCCGCGCCGGCTCCCACGAGGCTCCAGCCGGCCAGCAGCGCGGCGGTCAGGCATGGTTTCATGGTCTTCGTCTCCCTTTCGATTTGAGGCAACGCGGCCCGTTTCCCACCTATTTCACTTGTTCCCGCCACCGGGCCCATTTCGCGCGCATCCGCTCGAGCGCGCCCGCATGGGTCGGGTCACCCGCCAGATTGTGCGCTTCGTTCGGGTCGTTCCGCAAGTCGTACAGCTCCTCGTAGGGCGGATCCTGATCGACGAAGCGGATGTACTTGAACTGCTCGTCGCGCACCCCTTCGCACGCGGGAATCCGCTCGTGCTGGAACAGGTGCTCGTAGAAGAACTCGCTGCGCCATGGGGGCTTCGCGCCGGCCACCAGCGGCGCCAGGCTGCACCCCTGCATGGCCTCGGGCGGCTCGACGCCGGCCATCTCGAGCATCGTGGGGGCAAGGTCGATGCTCAGGGCCATCTCGTGGCGCCGCGTGCCCCGCCGCTCGGCGGGGAGCCGGGGATCGTAGATCACCAGCGGCACGCGGATCGACACCTCGTGGGGAAACCACTTGCCCGCCATCCCCCGCTCGCCCAGGTAGAATCCGTTGTCGCCCGAAAAGATGATCACCGTGTTCCCATCCAGCCCCTTCTCCTTGAGCCTGGCGACGATCTTGCCCACGACGAGGTCGACCCCGGTGATCAGCCGGTAGTACGACTTGACCGAGTGCTGATACATCTCGGGCGTGGCGAAGCGAAGCTCCCAGCGGCGGCGGTTTTCCGACGCTTTGAGGAACTCGGGCAGGGCGTCGAAAAAGGCCGGATCGGAGAGCGGGGCCGCGGGGATCGTCGCGTCGCGGTACAGGGCGTCGAGCTTGGCATCGTAGGGGAACTGCCGGAAGGCGGGCTGGCCGTCCTGGCAATGGGGCGCCTTGAAGCTGAACGAAAGGCAGAAGGGCCGATCGGCGGGGACCCCGTCGAGGAACGCGAGCGCCTGTTGGCCCATCCGGTCGGTCAGATGCACCTCCTTCGCCTGCCGGGCGACCCGGTCGGCGCGATCGGGCCCCGGGCTCAGGTACTCGAACGGGTCGGCGCCCTTGCGCCTTGGATAGTATTGGTTCTGCCCCGGCCACCCCTCGTTGTAGTCGAACAGGCCGTCGGGAGGATTGCCCACGCCCCACTTGCCGATGAAGCCCACGTAGTAGCCGGCCCGTTTGAGAAGGGCGGGATAGGTCCGGGCAAGCTGGTCGTCGGTGAAGCGGGTCCGAAAATCCCAGACCCCGTGCCGGGCGGCGTACTGGCCCGTGAAAATGCACGCCCGATTCGTCATGCAGATCGACGTGGTCACGAAGCACCGGTCGAAGACCACGCCCTCGGCCGCCAGCCGATCGAGGTGCGGGGTCTGGATGATCGGGTTGCCCATCGCGCCGAGCGTATCCCACCGCTGATCGTCGGTCAGCAGGAAGATGACGTTCGGCCGCTCGGCCGCCCGGCAGGGACAATCGCCGAGGCCGGCGACGTGGAATGCCGCCGCGGCGATCAGGGCGCCAAGTAGTCGCCAAGATTTGGTGTAATGCATTTTGCTCTCCTCGGGCGGAATCTCGCGCGGGACGGTCGGACAAGGTCTTCTCGTTCCGTCTACCGCGGCGACTTCATCAACTCCACGATATGCCGTGCCGCCTGGCGGCGAATCTGTCGATAGTCGGTCCCGTCGAGCCTCCGCGCCAGGAAGACCAGCAGGGGGCTCTCTTCCTCGATCGGCTCGAGATCCTCGGCGCTCGGCGTAACGCGGCTGCGGAGGCTCGCCAACCAGGCCGAGGCCGCCGCGGCCTGCGCCGTGGCCGGGCGCTCGTCGATCCACGCTTCGAGCGTCCCGAGGTAGCGCAGGTCGTCGATCCCTTCGCGGAAGGCTTCCCAGTGGCGCGTGGGGATCATGCGCGTCGGGTCGCCGGGGTCGGGAACCGCGTAGGCGAAGTCGCCGCCGCGGAGGCGCGGGCCGTCGGTGGCATCGAAGGGGTTTCCCTGGTACGCGTAGTACATCCAAGGCACGTGCACGCGCAGCGGGCTGTTCCACAGATAGAAGCCGTTGACCAGCCGCGTCCACTCGGCCGGGAAGAACGCGCCGCGGATGTTGTGGTAGATCCACGCCTCGTCGCCGGCCGCGTCGAGCTCCCGGCGGAGGTCGTCGAACGTGTTGCCCGCCCGGAGCCAGCTATCCATGCAGTGCCCGTTGTAGCAGCGCACGTCGACGAAGGGATCGCAGCGGCGCATCATCTCGGCGACGTCGCGCCTCGGGTCGTTGTGCAGCGTGATGTACACCCGTAGCGACGGCACCTGGCGCACCAGCAGCGTATCGCGGTCGGGCACCGGTTGCGCCGGCGCCGGAAGGCCGGCCAGAACGCAACATCCGAGGCACGTGGACCGCAGCCAGACGGAAATCCTCGCTCGCATGGATCGCTTCCTCCGTTCTCAACCGACACGGTGGCTCCCATGATAGCGGCGAAAGCGGCCCGGTTCCAGGCTCCGCCGGTTTCGGCGGAATTGCCAAAAGCGCCGGCGACTCAGACGGGCTGCAATGGGCCCATCAGGCCGATGACCCACGTGGCGATGGTGAAGTACAGGAACAGCCCGGCGGCGTCGGCCACGGTCGTGATGAGCGGGCTGCTGGCCACGGCGGGGTCGAATCGCAGCCGGGTCAGCACGAACGGCAGCAGGACGCCGATCAGGTTGGTGAGAACGACGATGCCCAGCATCGAGATCCCGACGATCAGGCCGACCTCGACTCCGCCTCGGAAGGCGCCCAAGGCGAAACTCGCCGCCGCCATCGTGGCGCCGAGCGCCGTGCCGACGGCCAGTTCCTTGACGACGACGCGCAGCCACTGGCCGACGCCGATTTCGCCGGTCGCCAACGCCCGCACGATCAGGGTGGCGGCCTGGGAGCCGGTGTTGCCGCCGCTGTCGATCAGCAGGGGCAGGAAGAAGGCCAGCGCGATGGCCGCCTGGAGCGTTTCCTCATAGGCGGCGATGACGCCCGACGAGACGAGGTTCACGAAGACCAGGACGACCAGCCAGCCCACGCGCCGCCGGTAGAGAGCCCACGGATTCGTTTGCCCGTACCCGCGCGCCAGCGGGGCGACGGCGGCGGTCAGGTGAAAGTCCTCGGTCACCTCGGCTTCCAGCACGTCGGCCACGTCGTCGAAGGTCACGATCCCGACGAGCCGGTGCTGGTCGTCGACGACGGGCAGGGCGAGAAAGTCGTATTCGGCCAGCTTTCGGGCGACCGCCTCGCGGTCTTCGTCGATCCGGGCGCAGATGACGTCGCGGTGCATGACGTCGGCCACGCGAGCATTCGGCTTGGCGAGGATCAGGTCGCGCAGCGACACGAAGCCGATCAGCCGGCGCTCTTCGTCCACGACGTAGACGTAGTAGATCGTCTCCTTCTCGGGCGCTTGGCGGCGCAACTGGCTGATCGCCTCGCCGACGGTCACGTCGGCCGACAGGGAGGCGTAATCCGTGGTCATCACCGCGCCGACGCTGTCTTCGGGGTACGACAGCAGCCGGCGGATGTCGGCGCGGTCGGCCTTGGTCACCAGCGGCAAGAGGCTCTCGACCACCTCGTCGTCGAGCCGCTTCAGAAGGTCGACGCGATCGTCGTGCGGCATTTCCTCGAGCAGCCGGGCCATTGCCTCGCGGCCCGCTCCGTCGACCATCTCGACCTGCTTGGGCGGCGGATAGAACGTCAGCACCTCGGCCTGCCGGTCGATCGGCGCATGGGCCAGAAGCCGCCACGTCTCGTCGACGTCGAGCCCCTCGGAGAAGTCGGCCACCGTGGCCGGATGCAACTCATTGACGACCGCCTGCAGCGCGGGCTCGTCGCCCACGGCAAGCATTTCGCGCAGCTCGGGCAGCAGAAGAACGTTGGGCATGGGATGTCCCTTGCGCAGGGAGACGAGGTGGTGTGTTCTTGGGTGGTCGTCGGGCCGAAAGTGTACCCGGGGGCCGCTAGAGTTCGTACCGCCTGCCGGCAAAATGAAGCCCCCGGGCCGAAAGACGGCGTCTCTGCGGCGAGTTCCTGGGAATCGCCACCTTGCCGCTTGCCACCCACACGTACTTCGCAGGAAGCTCCCGCAGCCGAGGCGCCGACGAATCGAGCCATCCCTTGAGCCAACTGAGCTTGTCGAGCACGTCCCGAACGTGTCTTGACGAGGCCGGGTGGACTTCGATCCAGACCACCGATTCGCCGGGCGAGCCGGGGATGCCGATGCCGTAGTCCCAGCGACGCTCCTGGGAATGGGAGCCCGACAACGCCTCGTCGAGGTTCACGCTTCCGCACACGTGGCGCGCCTCGCCACAGCAAACTCTGTTGCGGTCGGTCCTTCGGAGCGCCTGAAGTCCCCGACGATAGGCGTCCTCGAGTCCTGGGGTCATCCGCACGGCGTTCTTGAAACTCATCGGTCCTCTCATTGCGTCGAGCCGGCGACCACCTCGGCCACCACGTCGGATACGTGTCCGCTGAACTCGGCCAGGCCGCCCCAGCCCGCTTCGGCCAGATCGTCGGAGCCGGGATCGAGATTCGAGATCTCGCGGGTTCGACCCGACTGGGGATCGAAGTAGTACACGCGAGCCTCCTTTTCCAGCACTCGCTCGGCCATATTCACCATGTCCTGCCTTCGCGATACCTGAAACAGATCGAGCACCCGTTGAGGCGGGGCATGGTGCTGCTGAAACACCTTTAACGCCCACACCACGTCCAGGACGTGGGGGGAGTGCGTCGACATGCAGACGCGATAGCCTCGGGCGAGCAAATCGAGCACCAGCAGCAGCACCGTGGAGATGGCTTTCGGGTGAAGCCCCATCTCGACCTCTTCGACAACCGCCCACTCGATATTTCCGCGGCGCGGCGTCTTGGTGGGCGGCAGCAGCCAATACAGGCCAAGCAGCAGCGGAACAAACTCCCGTTGTCCGGCCGACCAGACCATGAAGGGCAAGGGGCCGCCCTCCCCGGGCGGACTCAGAACCAGCCGCTTCTGCGCGCCGTACTTGTCGACGCGGAGTTGGTAGCCCGAGAAGACCGTCTTTTCGAGCGAGTCACGAATCTGCTTTTTCAGCCGCCGCGTTTGAGGGAACAGCGACTCGGCCGAACCGATCCCCGATTCCATGAGCCGGCGGATCTTCTCGCTGAAATCCCTGACGGCAAACGGATCGCCCGGGCCGTAGTCGGTGAACGGTCGGGGCCAGCCTCGTGCCAACGTCAGCACGCGCTGGGCCGGGATGAAGAACGTCGATTCTTCGCGGCGCGGGCGCTGACGGCTCACGAGCCGTTTGAGGTCGACGGCCCGGCCGTTGAAGGCCATTGCGCTCCGTCCCTCCCGCCATATCCCTTGCATCCCCTCCCCGAGATAGACGCCCAAGAACCGTCCCACGTCCTTGTGCCCGTCTTTGCTCCAATCGAGCCCGTAACGCCTCAATTCAGCCAAGACGGCGCCCGTGTCGGTCACGAGCTTGAACAGCTCCAGAAAGATGCTCTTGCCGGTGGCCTGCGGGCCGACCAAAACGGTCAAGTCACCAAACCGGATCTCTGCCTCCTCGAGTTGACCGACCGCCGAGACTCGCAGCGTGCACTTGGGCATGATTCACTCTCCGGTGCTTCCGTGGTCGCGTTTTCAAACAACGCGATTTCCCGGCGGTTGGCCATCTCTCGCGGCAGCGTCCGACGGTACGGGATCGGCCCTCCTCAGCCATTCTAGCCCGTGGTCGGGTCAACCAGAACCCGTTCGCGTCCGATTGTCCAAGGCGATCTCTCACGAGTGGTCAGTCCGACGCGGAACGCCTGGGCGGGTCGATCCTCTCCGCCGGCACCAGCGTTACCGGCCCGATCAGGCCCGAGTCTTGGATCGGCCAGTTCGAGGCGTCGAAGGGCCGGTAGTCGACGTTCACGATGTTGATGTCGTGGAAACGCTTCCACGGCACGCCGCGGCGGTCGAGGTCGCGGATGCGGTTCGCCGAGAGATTCGTGACCTCGATCTCCAGAACGTTGCCCGAGGGCTTCAGCGCCCCGGATGGAACCCGCGCGCGGAACGGCCGGGCCAGCAGCGTGCCCAGGTCGCGGCCGTTCCACCGCAGCCGGGCGCTTTGGCACACGCGGCCGAGGTCGATGAGCCAGCGGTCGGCCTTGCCGGCCGGGGCGTCGAAGCCGATCGTGTATCGGGCCGTGCCGGCGAAACGCTGCGCCGCTTCGCCGCCCAGCTCGGTCCACGAGACGAGCTTGCCCGTCTCGAATGCCGCGGGACGCTCCGGCCCTCCCTCGATGAACTCGACCGACCACGTACCGGCAATCGCGACGGGCTCGCCCGCCGCCTTGACGTATTCCCAGTCGGGGGCGTCTGGCTCACGATCGTCGAACGTGCGCAGGACGATCGACTCGCAGGGCGCCAGTTGCAGGTAGACTTCCGCCACCCCCTCGCGCTGGCGCACGGCGGCCCGGCCGAACCGGCCCGTCATGGGGTCCATCGCCAGCGCGCCGCGGGCCTGCGTGCCCAAGGGAATCCAGCCGTCGATCGGCTCGGTCTGGGGATCGTGGGTGAACTGCTCGTCCTGGTTCGCGATGAAGTAGAACCGCCCGTCGCCGAGCCGCCGGCGCACGACCAGGGTCGTGCCCCGGTCGGCCACGGGCTCGCGGGGCAGGCCCTCGACGATCCGGCTCAAGGGGCCGGCGATGACCTTTCCGCGACCGGTCGCCGCGCGGCGCAGCACGCCGGCGCCTTCCCAGTGCGTTTCGAGCCGCTCGGCATGCAGCTTCTGAAGCGCCTCGCGCCGGTCGGGCAGGTCGGCCAGGCCGGGTACGTCGCCCGGCAAGCCGTCTTCAAAGAGCACGGTCGCGCCCGCGTGCGCCATCTCGAGCAGTTTCGCGACGGTCTCAATCGGCACGCGCGTGCAGGGCGGGACGAGCACGGCTCGATAGGGACCGCCGGGCATCACGACCCGTCCGGCCTCGATCGTGGCAATCGGAAGCTGCCGGTCGGAGACGTAGTCGAAGGCGTAGCCGTGGTCCCAGAGCCATCGGGCGGTCCGGCCGATGGGCTGATCCACGATCCAACCGGTATGATGCACGGTCATCCCCTTAGCCAATCCATCGGCGTCGTGCCAGAGATCGTGGATCGGCCAGTACAGTAGAACGTCGTTGTCGCTCGTGCCCGCCTGGAGCACCGACTGGCAGCGCGCAATGTAGGCGTTCAGGGCCGGGGCGTCGCGCCAGATCGCGTTGCGCGGGTTCATCTGCGTCGAGGCGTAGAACAGGCAGCCGGGCCAGGGCACGTCGTCGGGCGAATAGCACGTGCCGTGGTAGAACACGTGGTTGACGCCCGAGGCGAACAGGCCGTCGATGAACGGTTTCAAGTGGCCCAAGGTCACGTGAAAGTGTTCGGCCAGCCAGGTGGCCGTCTCGGCCGAGGTGAGCTTGCGCCCCCTGGTGTGGGCGGCCGACGAGGCGAACTTGGCCACGAGCGGGTTGCGATCGAAGCGGAAGAACTCGGTTTCGGGCACGTCGTTCTCGCCGTACAGATCAAGCAGATTGGCCGGCGAGCCGTGGGCCTGGTCGCGCGCGAGGCATCCCTGGGCGTGCGCCCAGCTCACGTAGTTCCGCGTGAAGCTCTCGAGCATCATGTCGGAGACGGTGTGCCGGTAATCGCCCTTGACCCGGGCGACCCGATCGGCGTCACCCTCGCCGAACAGGGCGGGCAGCTCGTCCTGGAGGCGGTATCCGCGCCGTCGCTCGAACTCGTCGAACAGTTCATCCGACCAGTCGCACTGGTACTCGTACGAATCGTGGTAGAACGCCCTGGGCATGGCGCCCCGGTAGCCGTCCAGGGCCTCGTCGAATCGGGCGGCATGGGCGGCAAAGGCCCGTTTCGACCAGGGATTGAGCATCCAGCCCGCGCCGCCCGGCGCGGCTCGCTTCACTTTTCTGCCCGAGGGCTTCTGCGCGACCACATACACGTTCCACCCGTCGCCCGGGGCAGACCAATCGAACGTGCCGTGGTCGTCGAGCCTGTCGATCAGGTCGACCCGTGCGCCCTCGGGGCCGAAGGCCATGGCGGCCTGAACGTCGGCTCGGGCGATTTTGGTTCGGGGCTTTTGGCCCGGCGCCACTTCCGGCCGTTCGCACACGACCGAGGCGTTGGCGTCGCGGTCGCTGATGTGCGGGCCGCCGAAGCACCAGCCGGTGCCCATGGTCATGTCGACGCCCAAGCCCAGACGCCGGGCCTCGCTGACCGTGAAGTCGAGCATCTCGAGCCACGGGGGGCTCAGATACTCGATCGAGCGATCCTCGCGCCCTTTCACCTCGTAGATGGGCACGATGTGCACGCCTCCCATGCCCGCCTCGCGATAGCGGCGAAGCTCGCGACGCACGTTCTCGCGATCGACCGCCGAGCCGTGCCACCACCAATAGGCCCAGGGCCGCGCCTCGGCGGTCGCCTCGGGCCAAGGCGACGGCCCCTCGGGCGCGGCGGCGGGCGACGCCTGGGCGATGGCAACGACGCTTGCGACCGCCGCAAGCAAAGCGGCGACGAGTTGGCAGGTTTTCATGAGTCGGGCTCCTCCTCGGGCGTTCGGCCAGGTTGTGGTGCGGGCGTCGCGACTGCGTGTCGGTTTGTGGTGCGGGCGTCCCGCCTGCGTCTCCCGCCTACCGAACGTTATGCAGCCGAGACGGCCGCAACGCAAGTCTCCGGGCTTCGGCGGAGAGCCGTTTTCTTGGGTGCATCCGCAAACTCGACGAGGCCGACGCCCTCGACGGTTGGCTTGACGTGTCTTCCGTCACGTCACGGCGAAGAACTCCGCGCGAAAGCCAGCCAAGGCTCAGAAGTCGTACCAGACGCCGAAGCCGATGTGCTCTTCGTGCTCGCGGAAGAATTCGTACTGGTCGGTCTTGCCGTGGAAGTAGTACAGGCCCGTGCGGAACAGTTGCCCGAAATGCCCTCGCCATTGCAGGCCGGCCTGGGCCGTGAGATTCCCGCCGAAGTCGACCTCCTCGCGGATCCTCCCGTTGACCGCGAAGAACGGCTGCGGGATGCGATGGCTGGGCCGGGCCGGGCTGTAGTCGATGCCCCACTGGAACTCCCAGGGTTCGCTGCCGCCGCGCGTGTAAAAGGCCCAGCCGGCCTCGCCGTAGATGCGCAAGTCTTCGTGCGGCCGGGCGGCCAGTCCCAGCACGAGCGCGTCGCGCGTGTAGTTGATTCGATAAAGACTGTTGTTTCGGACCATCCACTCGTCGCCCATGTGGGAGCTGATGTGGTAGTAGCCGAATTTGCCCTCGAACACTCCCTGCCGATAGGTGAGGGGGATGCCGAACCGGAAGTCGGCCGACACCAGCTCGCGTCGATCGTCGAGGGTCAGTCGAGGAAAGGCGGCCCCTTCGATGTCGACCTGCCACCCTTCCGGCCCGCGCGGAGTGTCGGCCCCGAAGCGCAGGATTCCCGTCCGCCCCCCCAGCGCAATGTCCCACAGGCCGTTCTTGTCTTTCTCATGCACCCACTGCGAGGCAAACCGCGACTCCCGACCTCCGGCAAGATAGGCCGGGTAGAGCAACCCATCGGGCAGAATCTGCCAGGTCCAACCGTCGTACGCCAGCGAAGGGCGCCCGGAGGCGACCCCCAGATTGACGGTCTGGCTCTCGGGGATGGGATCCAAATACGTCGATGGGGGCTCCTCTTCGAGGGGGACTGCCGCCGAAAGAGGCGTTCCCAACTCCCCGCCCGAGGCCACGCCGTGGCCCAGAAGAAGGTAGCCCAAGATGATCCAGATTCCCGTTCGATCGCGCCACATCATCGACGTCACTCTCGACCACTGGGAAAGCGAGAGGTTGAGACCCAAAAAACGGGCGGTAGTGTACCGAATTTCCCCGGCTGGGGGCAGAGAGGTTTTCAAACATCGCAACTCCTTTTTTGCCTTGATGTTACGCGACAGAATCCATCGTCGCGCCGCGTCGCTGCCGGGGGGGAGCGAATAGAATGAACCGCGTCCGGATGGCAGCCACCAACCGAAAGGAGCGAGAATCATGGTCGTCGTTGAATTCAGCATGTTCCCCCTCGATAAAGGGGAAGGCGTCAGCCAATATGTGGCTCGCAGCGTGGATATCGTCGACTCCAGCGGACTCGACTACCGCTGCCACGCCATGGGGACCGTCATCGAAGGCGAGTTCGATCAGGTCATGCAGGTCGTCAAGCAGTGTTTCGAGGCGATGGCGGCCGAATGCAACCGGGTCGAGTGCACCATCAAGCTCGACTACCGAAAGGGTCGCTCCGACCGGATCGACGCGAAAGTCCGCAGCATCGAACAGAAGCTGGGCCGGGCGGTCAAGAAATAGGCCGTCGCGCCGTGAGCCCGGTGCGGTTTGGCGCACCCGAGAAGCCGGTACGATATAATCGGGCAGCTACGCAACGACTCGATCCGGCCCACGACGTTCGGCTTTCGATGACCCACGCGACCACCCACGCACTCGTCAAGGCGCTGCGCCGCCTCCTGGGCGCGGAGAACGTCTTGTCGCAGAGATCGGAGCTCGTCGTCTACGAGTGCGACGGGTTCACCATCGAGAAGAGCCGGCCCGACGCGGTCGTGTTCCCGCGATCGACCGCGCAGGTGGCCGAGGTGGTCAAACTGTGCAATCAGCACGGCGCGCCGATCGTGGCCCGCGGGGCGGGCACGAGTCTGGCGGGCGGATGCCTGCCGGTCGGCGGCGGCGTGGTCGTCGTGCTCACCCGCATGAAGCAGATCATCGAGATCAACCTCCGCGATCGTCTCGCCGTGGTCGAGGCGGGCGTGCCCAACATCCAGTTGACCCGGGCGCTGGCCGGAACGGGCTATCACTTCGCCCCCGACCCCTCGAGCCAGGGCGCCTCGACGATCGGCGGCAACGTGGCCACGAACGCGGGCGGGCCCCACACGCTCAAATACGGTGTGACCGTCAACCACGTCCTCGGGGTCGAGGCCGTTCTGGGCGACGGATCGATCGTTCGACTCGGGCCCGTGGCCGACGCGGCCGGCCTCGACTTAATCGGTCTGCTCGTGGGAAGCGAGGGCACGCTGGCAATCGTCACCAAGGTCTGGGTCCGACTGACGCCCGATCCCCAGGATTACCGCACCCTGCGCGTCGTGTTCGACACGGTCGACGACGCCACCAACGCGATCAGCGACGTGATCGGGGCGGGCATGATTCCCGCCGCCATGGAGCTGATGGACCGCGGCATCGTCGGGGCGGTCGAAGAGGCCTACCACTTCGGCTTTCCTCTCGACGCCGAGGCGATCGTGGTGATCGAGCTCGACGGCCCCTCGGCCGGCCTCGACGCGCAGCAGCGCCGGGTGGTCGCCATCTGCCGGAAGTGGAAGGCCCGCGAGATCCTCCAGGCCGTCGACGCGAAGCAGCGAGAGCTGTTGTGGAAGTGCCGCAAGATGGCCGTCGGGGCCGTGGGGCGGCTCAGCCCGAGCTACTGCATCCAAGACGGCGTGGTTCCCCGAACCCGCCTGCCGCACGTCCTCCGCCGGATCGCCCAGATCGCCGCGAAGCACCGCATTCGCATCGTCAACGTGGCTCACGCGGGCGACGGGAACGTGCACCCCATCCTCCTGTTCGACCAGCGCGACCAGCGGCAGGTCGAGCGCGCGCTGGCCGCCGGCGCCGACCTGCTGGGCGAGTGCATCGCCTGCGGCGGCAGCGTCACGGCCGAGCACGGCATCGGCGTCGAGAAGATCGGCTTCATGGATCGGCTCTTCTCGACGTCCGATCTGCAGGCCATGGCGCGAGTTCGCGATGCGCTAAACCCGACCGGCCGGCTGGGGCCCGGCAAGGTGCTGCCCTCGGTCGACGGCGCCCAGTCATAACGCGGCCCGTCGCCGCAACCAAGCAGGGGATAGGCCATGATGGAACGCTGAGAATGATGGAGTGTTGGAATAATGGGATTCGGCGCGGGCGCGGCCCATCACTCCATCACTCCATCACTCCATCACTCCACAACATGCGCGCACGGCGCGTGGGAGTTGCCGCGTAAGACTCTAGCGAGCTTCCTGTCGTCCCCAATCCGAAATCCCCTCCCCGCAACCTAACCGCTTTGTCGCGCTACACGAAACATGGGGTGCTCGGTCAAGGCCGGCGCGACCGTGGATCGCGCGAAGGAACGCCGCAATCGCGACGGGCCTGAAGGTTGACGCCCGAAAAAAAAGGCTCCGCGGCGGAGCGGCGAGCACTCACCTTCGCGTCGTCGGCTGCAATCCGGACGTAAACCGCTCCAGATAGGCGCCCTTCTTCACCTCGGGCAGATAGGGTTGGAGCGTTCTCCAAGTGAAGAACGACGCGCCCTGGACGCCGTGTCGCTTGCCGATGTCGAGGTAGTCTTCGATCTCCCGCGCCTCCCGGATCTTCCCGTGGCTGGTGGCGATTCCCACGCAGATCGTGAATTCCACGGGATGCTCGATTTCTTCGAGGATCGCTGCCGCGTCTCGGAAGCGCTCGTCGAGGACTTTGAGATAGTCTTCCCCGTATTGCTCGCGATAGGCGTAGCCGGTCAGGTTGAGCATGTCGAGATACCCGCGCTCGGCCCAGGTCCGCCAATCGCGGGTGCCCCGCAACTCGTGCGCTCCCCACATGTAGACGGCGATCCGCGGCGTCGGCTCCCTCGCCCGCAGTTCGGCGCCGATTTGCCCGACCAACTCGGTGAGGCAATCTCGCTTGTACTTCCGGAATTCTTCGTTGTACCGGGGGCTGCCCGGAGGGAACCGTTCAGCCGGATGCGACGCCTCGAATCTCGCCTGCGCCACGGGGTCCATTTGCGCTTCGCTGCCCGGGTAGCGGCAGTAGTCGAGCAGAATGCCGTCGGGACGGTACCTGGCCGCAATCTCCCGCAGCACCGACACGACCCACTTCCGGGCCTCCGGGTGTCCCGGTGAGATGAATCCCATCGGCTGGCCCGCCTTGTCGCGCAGGGCCCACTCCGGATGCTCGTTGAGCACGCCCGCGGGCCGCGTGTGCCCACACGCGAGCACGCACATCACGGGATAGATCTGCAATCCGCGCTGGCGCGCCTCGTCGACCATCACGGCAACCGGGTCCCAGTCGCCCCACACTCGGTCGGGGATCAGTTCGCTCGGGTACTCGGCCGCTCCGCCGGTTGTGGTCACGAACGGCATCAGAACGCGCAGCCCGGAGTCGCGAAAGCGGTCCAGGTTGTCAACGATCACTCGCCGGCGCGCCGCCTCGTCGCGTTGACCGCGGAACCAGGCCGGCAAATGGATATACGCGCCCATGAAGGGCTCGTCAGCACGCGATGCGGGGTTCTGCACGCTCGCACCGGCGGCCATCAGAACAAGACAGGCCAGCACGAGGCATCTGAGGTCTCTCACGACAGCGCTCCTCGGCACAAGGGCGGTAAAGTCACTGGCGCAACCGCGCTCGATTCTCGCACCCACGAATGCGGACATCAAGCACACCCTCCCGCCGCCGAGCCGGTTGCGCTGTTCGCAAACCTCGGTGGCGTCAGGAGGTTGCGATCGGCTTCCAAAGCGATTCCCCGCAACGGGTTGTTCGTTTCCCGGGGAATACGTCTCGGCGGGCCGTCGGGGAGTTTCTTTTCACGTTTTTTCGACCAACAACCCCCTTGGGCGGGGATCGGTTGCGCAGCAAAATGCCGGCACCTCAGCGCGCTCGCCTCAAACCCGGGGAGGTCCGGCTCATACAGATTCGGGTGACCAAGCCCCTGTTCGCGTGGGACTGCCTGGAAGACAGTCCGACCCTCAAGACCCTCAAGCAGCTTCTGGAGGTGATCCCCGACGAGACCTTGCTGGCGAGCCTCCAGGCGGCACGAGGCAAGGGACGGAACGATTATTCCCTGCGCAGCCTCTGGGGGATTCTCGTTTTGCGCATCGCCTTGCGGCATCCGAACATCGAGTCCTGCTTGGCCGAACTGCGACGGAAGGAGTCGCTGCGGCGGCGGCTGGACATCCCTTCCGAAGAGCACGTGCCGCGGAAGTGGAATCTCTCGCGGTTCCGGGCCACGACGGGAACTCGAACGTCGTCTACGACGAGGCAGGCACGGTCTATTGCTATGATCGCGTGAGCGAACCCATGGTGCGGCATCGGATGGCTTGCATCGGTTACGAACCGCAGCGCGAGACGCTGAAGTATCGCTGCCCTGCCATGCACGAAGGCTGGGATTGCCCGATGGCCAAGATCTGCAATGCGGGCGAGTCGTACGGCATGACGGTGCGTGTGCCTCGGCAGATCGATCTGCGGCGGTTTCCGTCGTTGCCTCGGGCAACCAAGAAGTTCGAGCGGCTCTACAAGGGCCGCACCGCCGTCGAGCGGGTGAACGCGCGCCTGAAGATCTTTTGGGGAGCCGACGATGGCAACTTGAGCGGGTCACGACGTTTCTTCGCCTTGTTGGGGGGGATCCTGGTGGTGCACGCGGCCTTCGCCACGCTGCTGGCGATGGCGCCGCGTCGCGAAGGAACGTTGGGCCAAACCCGACTGA